>MHCFR00700__coassemble_373_pt1 | contig 114959 bp, 102 predicted proteins | sample MHCFR00700__metabat2_high_PE_025 | metagenome-assembled genome bin MHCFR00700
GAGACCGTGCAGATCAAAGACGGGAAGATCCTGATCGACGGGGACGAGCTGACAAAGGATATAAACGTGTCTGATATCGCGTACGCAGGACTTGCAGAGGAGCCGGTAGAGCTTTCAGACGGGGAATATTTTGTGATGGGTGATAACCACACTGCCAGCGACGACAGCCGTGTTCCCGGTGTGGGAAATGTGAATGAGGACGATATTTACGGAAAGGCGTGGTTCATCGCCGGTCCGTGGGAAGATATGGGATTGATCGGAAGCTGATCCGGGACCGGACAGAGATTAATCCAAGAACAGGGAGGAATAGCATGCATTTTCAATGGTATCCGGGGCACATGACAAAGGCACGCCGGATGATGCAGGAAAATATCAAACTGATCGATCTGATCATCGAGCTTGTGGATGCAAGGGTACCTCTTAGCAGCAGGAATCCGGATATTGATGAGCTGGGCAGGAATAAAGCGCGCCTGATCCTGCTGAACAAGGCGGATCTTGCGGAGGATGCGCTCAATGATGAGTGGATCAGTTATTTTAAGGAAAAAGGATACTCTGCCGTAAAGGTGAACTCTAAAAAGGGCGGCGGGATCAAGTCTATCCAGTCCGTTATCCAGGAGGCGTGTAAGGAAAAGACAGAGAGGGACAGGAAACGAGGGATCTTAAACCGTCCTGTGCGGGCGATGGTTGTGGGTATCCCCAATGTGGGAAAGTCAACGTTTATCAACGCACTGGCAGGAAAAGCCTGCGCCAAGACTGGGAATAAACCGGGTGTTACAAAGGGGAAACAGTGGATCCGTCTTAATAAGAATGTTGAGCTTCTGGATACGCCGGGTATCCTGTGGCCAAAGTTCGAGGATCAGGAGGTAGGGCTGAAACTGGCATTTATCGGATCTATCAAGGATGAGATCCTCCAGACGGAGGAACTGGCGGCGGAACTGGTGAAGTTTATGAACAGCGCTTATCCGGGGGTGCTGGAAGAAACGTATCATATTCCGGCTGTGGAGGATGCATACGGATGTCTTCGTGATATCGCTGAGAGCCGGCATTGTCTCGTGAGGGGCAGTGAGCTTGATACCGAAAAAGCGGCGGTGATCCTGCTGGATGATTTCCGCGGCGGAAGACTGGGACGCATCACGCTGGAAAGACCGCGGGAGGATTCTTTATGAAAAGCATATTAAAAGAGCTGTTGGTCTGGCTGCTGGTTATCGCGGTCGGAGTGGTGGCGTCTTATCTGGTCGTCACCTTTGTGGGACAGAGAACACAGGTCAGCGGGGAATCTATGGAGACGACACTCTCTGACGGAGATCATCTTATCGTCGATAAGATTTCCTACCGGTTCAATGATCCGCAGCGTTATGACATCATTGTCTTCCCGTACCGACTGGAGAAGAATACTTATTATATAAAGCGTATCATCGGACTTCCGGGGGAAACTGTGCAGATTGTAAACGGATATGTGTACATAAACGGAGTACAGCTTGACGAACATTACGGAAATGAGGTTATGGAAGAAGCCGGGCTGGCGGCTGAACCGATCACGCTCGGAGCCGATGAGTATTTTGTACTGGGTGACAACAGGAACAATAGTCAGGACAGCCGCGCGGCAAATGTAGGAGTGATCCACAGGGATGAGATCCTTGGCCGGGCGTGGGTGAGGATATGGCCGATCAGTGATTTCGGGGTGATAAAACATGAGTAAAAGCATTGCAGAGATAAAAGAGGAATTTGAACAGGCAGATCTGATCCAGAGAAGGGCACTGTCTGAAGAGTATGCGTCAGACGGGCGTGCGGGCGTGCAAAAGATCATTGATTCATACCGTAAAAAGGAAGAGGCGCTCCGGGCAGAGAAGGAGCGCCTTTTGACAATGAAGAACTACGAGAGGAAATATGCGGACTGCGGATATATATGCGGGATCGATGAGGCGGGGCGGGGGCCTCTTGCGGGGCCGGTGGTGGCAGGAGCGGTGATCCTTCCCACTGACTGTGAGATCCTGTACCTGAATGATTCTAAGAAGCTCTCTGCGTCAAAACGAGATCTTCTTTATGATGAAATCATGGAAAAAGCCCTGGCTGTGGGTGTCGGCATGGCATCACCGGCGCGTATCGATGAGATCAACATCCTCCAGGCAACTTATGAGGCTATGAGAGAGGCAATCTCAAAATTGCAGGTGAAGCCGGATATCCTGCTAAACGACGCGGTTACCATACCCGATGTTGATATCCGTCAGATCCCGATCATCAAAGGAGACGCAAAGAGTGTTTCCATTGCGGCGGCGAGTATCATAGCCAAAGTGACAAGGGACCGCCTTATGGTACAGTATGACGAGATCCTTCCGGGGTATGGCTTCGCGAAGCACAAAGGCTACGGCTCTTGGGAGCATATCGCCGCTATCCGGCAGATGGGGGCGTCACCTGTACACAGACAATCATTTATCAAGAATTTCCTCTAGCCCGGCTGTCGGCATAGAGCGAAGGTGTGGTGAAAAAAGCGTGGAGAAAAACTGCAGACAGATCGGCGCGGATTATGAGCGCGCCGCGGCATATTATCTGGAACAGCTCGGATATATTGTGTTAGAATATAATTACAGATGCAAAAGGGGCGAGATCGACCTGATCGCGAAAGACGGAGACTGCCTTGTATTCTGCGAGGTAAAGTACCGGGCGGATAACAGGAAAGGAAGCCCGCTTGAAGCTGTGGGCGCGAGAAAGCAGCAGACGATCTTCCGCTGCGCGATGCATTATCTGACAGAGCGGGGGATGGAAGACGTGCCCTGCCGGTTTGACGTGATTGGAATAGAAGGCGGTAAAGTAACACATATTAAAAATGCATTCGAGGGGTGAACAGATGAGTTTGGACCTGATCTATAAAAATGACAAGCATATTTTTGACGAGGCGGGAGATACAGTTCCGTTTCTGGAGTATCCGATGCTGCGAAAGACAGGACTGGTGTATCACGGATTTTCCACCAGGCTCGGAGGTGTGAGCGAAGGCTGTTATGCTTCCATGAACTTAAGCTTCGACAGAGGGGATGACCCGGAGGCTGTGAGGGAGAACTTCCGGCGTATCGGAAATGCTATCGGCGTAAATGTGGAAGATATGGTCATGTCAAAGCAGACCCATACGACCAATGTGCGTGTGGTGACTGAAGAAGACCGCGGAAAAGGTGTTGTAAAAGAGCGGGATTATACAGATGTGGACGGTCTTGTTACAGATGTAAGAGGTATCTGTCTTGTGACGTCCTACGCGGACTGTGTTCCGCTTTACTTTGTGGATCCGGTGAGGAATGCCATCGGTCTGAGCCATTCCGGATGGCGTGGAACAGTAGGAAAGATCGGGAAAAAGACCGTAGAACTTATGACAGAACGCTTTGGCTCGGATCCGTCGGACATACTTGCCTGTGTAGGACCGTCTGTGTGCGTGGACTGCTACGAAGTAAGTGAAGATGTGGTTGAAAAGGTGCGGGAAGCATTTGCTCCTGCGCTCTGGAATCGTCTTTTTTATAAGAAAGACAACGGGAAATACCAGCTTGACCTCTGGAAGACGAATGAAGAAATCTTCCTGGAGGCGGGGATACTTCCAGAGCACATAGCCGTGACAAATGTATGCACCCACTGTAACAGCCGAATCTTGTATTCTCATCGTACACAGGGGGATAAAAGAGGCAACCTGTGCGCGTTTCTTGCACTTAAGTAAACAAAAAGATGAAAAGAGCGCGGTAAGCGTTCGTCTGTTAAAATATGACAATGGAAAATTGTGTTAAAGGGAAACTCTATAATGATATATTATCTGGAAAGGAGACTGTATGGGCGGGAAGTTTTTGTCATTTATGACATGGGAAAAAATCGCGGTGACAGCGGCAGGTGTTGTGGGTGTGACGGATGAATCTCTGGGAACAGATGTCCAGGAATCTGTTGGGGAAGTGACTGCGCAGGCGACGGAAGAAGTTAACCAGTTCGTGCGTTATTTTCAGGATCATATTCCGGATCTTGTCGCGTTCGGATTAAAGGTACTTTTTGCACTTGTATTTTTCTTTATAGGAAGCAAGGTTATCAAATGGCTCAGAAAGATCGTCAGAAAGTCGTTCGAGCGGACCGGAGCAGATGCGGGAGTCAGCCAGTTTGTTGATTCTATGCTGAAATTCGGGCTATACGCGATATTGGTCTTTATCATTGCTACTAAGTTCGGGGTAGAATCTTCTTCAGTAGCGGCGCTCATCGCTTCTGCCGGTGTAGCGATCGGTCTTGCTGTACAGGGAAGTCTTTCCAACTTTGCGGGTGGTATCCTGATCCTTCTGCTTAAGCCTTTCTCAGTCGGTGATTATATTATCGTCACACAGGAAAATATCGAGGGTACGGTAAAAGAGATACAGATATTTTATACGAAGCTTGCCACTGTAGACAATCAGACTGTAGTCGTACCGAACAGTATCCTGACCAACAACAGCCTGACCAATGTGACGGCAAGACCGGAGCGTAAACTGGATCTGAAAGTGGGGATATCTTATGACGCAGACCTGAAGAAAGCGAAAAATCTTGTGGAGAAGATGCTTCTCAATGATCCGTCGATCAGACAGGATGAAGAGATAAAGGTGTTTATCGACTCTCTGGCTGAAAGCTCTGTAGTGATCGGACTTCGCGCATGGGTCAGCACAGACGAATACTGGGATACCAGATGGCGGCTTTTAGAAGAGATTAAACTTTCTTTTGATAAAGAAGGAATTGAGATCCCGTACAATCATCTTGCCGTGCAGATAAAAAATACGCATGAAATCTACTGAGAAACACTGGATCAGAGCAGGTTAAGTACAGGGGCTGAAAAAAGTAGTTGAAATTTTGCGTGAAACGAGATATAATAATCAAGGCTCTTCGGTAGAAGAGCCGTAAGCCGGAATAGCTCAGTCGGTAGAGCACTTCACTCGTAATGAAGGGGTCGTCGGTTCAAGTCCGATTTCCGGCTTACAGAAAAAAGAGTCGTAATTTCAGGAGATTCACAGAATCCAGGGAGTTACGGTTCTTTTTTGCTATTAAGAGGAAAAGGCAATATAGAAAAGAGGAAACAAAAATGAGAACAATGGAATTTAAAATGGAACGTCCGGGACTGATCGAAGAAGGTCAGGAAGCGGAAATCACGGAACTGCAGGCACTTGGAGGATACAGTTATCTGATTGAACCGTCGGTTGCCATGAGCGGCCTGTATAAAAGCTGGGACCGCCTGAAGTCAAGAAAAGGAACGGTAAAAGAAATTAAAGAAACAGACAGGGGTTACTATGTAACAATGGAATTTCAGGAATAAAGGCGCAGTGAATCACACTGGCAAGGATTGGAAGGACCGGATCCATTATTGATTTTGACAGTGATTATGAGGTGTGATAAGATAGAGAACGTAGTATGCGTAAAATGAATCAATGAAAGGAATGAAAGTACAGATGAGGAGGAACGTGCATAAGCTACTGGGGCTCGGCCTCAGTCTATGCTTGATTTTAGGAGGTTCCCTTGGCCCGGCATCGACAGGATACGCGGCAGATACCTCCGGAGAAGAGATTGCAACGGTAGAAGCATCAGAGCAGTCACAGGATATACAGGAAGATACTGTACAGTCTGAGACGCAGAATGAAGATGCGGAGCCGGATGTGCAGGAGAGTGATGCTTCCGGGCAGGAGCAGCAGACACAGCAGGATGCTTCCGGAGAGCAGGAAACGACTCAGCCGGCAGAAGGAACAACAGAAAGTGAAAGCACAGAGCCGGAAAAAGCAGATACGGCTGAAACAGCTGATACAGAAGTGCCTGAGACACAGGAGACAGAACCGGAAGAGTTAAAGGAAAACAGTTTCCGGTATCAAAACGGAGAACCGGTTCATCAGCCGCAGGTTTACTCCAGAGCTGCATCCTATCCGTATGCATGGGAGAAAGTCAACGGAAGATATATGAACAGCATCGGACAGGTGATTGAAGGTGCGACAAAGAAAGGAATTGATGTCAGCCATCATCAGGGAACGATTGACTGGCAGAAAGTGAAGAATGACGGGATTGATTTCTCCATTATCCGCTGCGGATACGGTGGAAATTACACATCCTACGATGACAGGCAGTGGCTGCGGAACGTATCCGAATGCGAACGTCTGGGAATTCCATACGGGGTTTACCTGTATTCCTATTCGGAAAATACAGAAGATGCAAAAAGCGAAGCGGCTCATGTGCTGCGGCTTTTAGAAGGTCACAATCCGGCATATGGAGTGTACTATGATCTGGAAGATGAGAATACGACCGGAACGGTAAGCAATACCACGATCGGAACCATTGCCAAGACATTCTGTGATCAGGTTTCCGCATCCGGATATAAGGTGGGAATTTACGCCAGCAAATACTGGTGGCAGTACAAACTGACCTCTTCTGTTTTCAAAAATGAAAAATGGTCCAAATGGGTTGCACAGTATAATACTTCCTGTACCTATGAGGGGACCTATGATATGTGGCAGTGTACTTCCACAGGAACAGTCAACGGAATCAACGGTCCGGTAGACCTGAACTTCTGGATGGGCGGCTCTTCACCGGATGAAAATGCGGTAAATGTAGCTGACAGAAATCTTATCTCAAGCAGTGCCCATGTGCAGACTTATGGCTGGATGTCTGCTCAAAAGAACGGCTATCAGATCGGAGTGACCGGACAGTCCAAACGGATGGAAGCGTTCACGATTACTGTCGGAAAAGGATATGGTGACCTTGGAGTACGCTATACTTCCTTTGTAGAAGACAAGGGATGGCAGAATTATGTTACGAGCGGACAAGCATCAGGAACGACAGGAGCAAGCAAGGCGGTTCAGGCTGTCAAGATTGAACTGACCGGAACACAGGCTAAAAACTATGATATTTATTACCGCGCCCATGTACAGACTTATGGCTGGCTTGGCTGGGCAAAAAATGGAGCGGCAGCAGGAACAATCGGTTATGAAAAGCGGATGGAAGCACTTCAGATTGCAGTGGTTCCGAAAGGATCAGCTGCTCCGGGATCTACTTCCATTGCATACAAAGAGAAAGCTGTGACAAGTGGAATCGGCTATGAAACTTATATGCAGGGATATGGATGGAGAACAGAAGCGGTTAATGGAGCGACGGGAGGAGTTATTGGTGAATCCAAACGTATGGAAGCTCTGAAGGTTCAGCTTTTGTATCCTAAATACAGCGGAAATGTGCAGTATCGTGCTTATGTTCAGAATACTGGCTGGCAGGGCTGGGACCAAAATGGAGCGGCAGCAGGTGCACCTGGGAAAAACCTTCGTATGGAAGCAGTCCAGATTAAATTAACAGATCAGATGGCAGCCAAATACGACATTTATTACCGGGTACATGTGCAGACATACGGCTGGCTTGGCTGGGCAAAAAATGGTGAAAGTGCAGGAACATCCGGATATGGTAAGAGAATAGAGGGAGTCCAGATCCGTCTGGTGGCAAAAGGAGGAGCAGTTCCTGGAAGTACATCGGGCGCGTTTAAAGACCGTACTAAAATTCCAAATGTTGTATACCAGGCCCATATGCAGACATATGGTTGGAATACGGCTGTGTTTAACGGAGAAACTGGGGGGATTACAGGACAGTACAAACGAATGGAAGCCTTGAAGATTAGTTTGGAAAATGTTGCATATTCAGGCGGAATCCAGTACCGGGCACATGTTCAGAATATTGGCTGGCAGAGCTGGAAGAGTAACGGAGCTGTGGCTGGAACAACAGGAATAAGTAAGCAGATGGAAGCAGTTCAGATTCAGTTGACCGGTGAAATGGCAAAGAAATATGATGTTTATTATCGCGCCCATGTGCAGACATATGGCTGGCTTGGTTGGGCGAAAAATGGAGCAAAGGCCGGAACTGAAGGAATGAGCAAGCGGATGGAAGGAATTCAAATCCGTCTGGTAGAAAAAGGTGGAGAAGCTCCTGGAAGTACATCAGGTGCGTTTAAGGAACGTATCAAAAATCCAAACGTTGTATATCAGGCCCATATGCAGACATATGGCTGGAATGCGGCTGTGATGAATGGAAAAACTGGCGGGATTACAGGACAGTACAAACGAATGGAAGCCTTGAAGATCAGCTTGGGAAATGCTCCATATTCAGGCGGAATTCAGTACCGGGCACATGTTCAGAATATCGGCTGGCAGAGCTGGAAGAGTAACGGAGCTGTGGCTGGAACAACAGGAATAAGTAAGCAGATGGAAGCAGTTCAGATTCAGTTGACCGGTGAAATGGCAAAGAAATATGATGTTTATTATCGCGCCCATGTGCAGACATATGGCTGGCTTGGCTGGACGAAAAACGGAGCAAAGGCCGGCACGGAAGGACTAAACAGGCGGATGGAAGGAATTCAGATTCAGCTTGTAGAAAAAGGAAAAACAGGTCCGACAGGCGGCGGAACTGCATTCCGTACAAAATAAATGGATAAAGAAAAGGAAAGGGCAGGATCACAAGAGAAGGATCCTGCCCTTTCTGCAGGAGTTCTTCACAGGACTTTCCGGCAGAGACGTTCCAGAAGTCCGATGACCGCATACAGGACCATCGCCATGATACAAAGAAGGATGATAGACATTAACAGCCAATCCATTTTAAATACCTGGCTGGAGTAGATGATCAGATATCCAAGCCCTTCTCTGGCTGCCAGAAATTCACCGATGATGACACCGACAAGGCAGAGACCAATGTTTACTTTCATGTTGCTGATAATAGCAGGTACGGCAGACGGCAGCACGACTTTGGTAAGGGCATGCAAGGATGTACCATGGAGGGTGTAGATCAGCTTGAGTTTATTTTTATCCGTCCCTGTAAAGCAGGTGTAAAGTGTCATAATGCTTCCAAAGACAGCCACAGACATTCCGGCCACAATAATTGTTGTCCGGTCTGCGCCAAGCCATACAATGAGGAGCGGTGCAAGAGCAGACTTTGGAAGACTGTTTAAAACGACCAGATAAGGCTCCAGAACCGCGGAAAGTTTTCTGGAAAACCAGAGCAGGACAGCAGCAAGGATGCTGATGCCGGTGACAAGAAGAAAACTGACGATCGTTTCATACAGCGTGACCGAAAGATGCGGGAAAATACTCTTATCCGCTGCCATAGATAAGAAACAGGTTAGAATTTTGGATGGGCTGCTGAAAATAAAAGAATCGATGATTCCCTCGCCTGCAGTCCATTCCCAGAGAACAAGAAAGAGGACCAGAACGGCGATGCGGAAAAACAGGACAAGGCGCCGTTCTTTTTTTCGGGCGGCAAGATAAGATGACTGGGAAGCAGAAAGATCAGTCTGTTTGGTTTTCATGTTGATTCAGCTCCTTCCAGATCAGATTAAAATAGGTTTTAAACTCCGGTGCGTTCCGCCGGTTCAGCGGGGTATCGTCTGCAGGTTTTGGAAAACCGAAATGTAAGCTGACTGTGGTTTTCAGAGAAGCAGGGCGGCTGGAAAGTACAAGGATGCGGTCTGCCAGACTGATGGCTTCGGAAAGATCATGGGTTACCAAAAGGGCGGTCTTTCCTTCGCGGCGGATGATCTGGCCGATGTCGTCACTGACATTGAGCCGCGTCTGGTAGTCGAGAGCGGAAAACGGCTCATCAAGCAGGAGAACTTCCGGATTCAATATCAGCGTGCGGACAAGTGCGGCTCTCTGCCGCATCCCGCCGGAAAACTCGGAAGGGCGGGAAGACTGAAACTGTCCCAGACCATAAGCATCCAGAAGTTCATGGGCCTTTTTTTTCACTTCCGGATTCAGGGAATGCTGAATTTCGGGACCGAGGAGCACATTCCGGTAAATGCTGCGCCATTCAAGCAGCTCATCTCTCTGAAGCATATATCCGATTTTATCCTTTTGTTCCTCAATCGGCTTTCCGTGCAGGAGAATTTCCCCCTTTTCAGGCTGTAACAGACCGGAAATAAGAGAGAGAAGGGTGGACTTGCCGCATCCGGAGGGCCCGACAACAGCAAGAAATTCACCCTGGTTTACGGAAAAAGAGATATCGTAAAGAGCAGGAGTCTCCCCTTTTAATGTATGATAGGAATGGCTGATATGATTGATGCTCAGGATGGTATCCATATTGCTGACCTCCTTCTATTTATATCATAATGTATGTTGACAGAGAAAAAGATGTGAATTATAACTATCAGTAGAATAAAAGCCGAAAAGGAGAAACCATGCAGGAGCAGAAGAAAAACTATCAAAAAGAACTGGAAAAAATACTGGAAAAAATCGGGAAGGAAGAGCAGGTTCCGACCCTTTTGCTTCACAGCTGCTGCGGGCCGTGCAGCAGTTATGTGATGGAGTATCTTTCAGATTTTTTCCGGATCGCGGTTTTTTACTTTAACCCGAATATCACAGAGGAAGCGGAGTACCGGAAGCGGGCAGAAGAGCAGAGACATCTGATTGAGCGGATGAATGAGAAACTGAAGTATCCGGTTTCTTTTCTTGAAGGAGACTATGATGCGCATGTTTTTTTTGACATGGCAAAGGGAATGGAACAGCTTCCGGAAGGAGGAGAACGCTGTTTTCGCTGCTATGAGATGCGGCTTCGCCGGACGGCCGAAGAGGCAAAGAAAAGGAAGATGGATTTCTTTACGACGACTCTTTCCATCAGTCCGATGAAGAATGCGCAGAAACTCAACGAAATCGGACAGAAGCTGCAGGAAGAATACGGGGTTTCCTACCTGTTTTCTGATTTCAAAAAGAAGAACGGATATAAGCGCTCCGTGGAACTTTCCGGGGAATACGGACTCTACCGCCAGGATTACTGCGGGTGTGTCTTTTCAAAAAGAGACAGAAATAATTCTTTACAAACAGAATAAAATTTGGTAAATTATGTTTTAATAGTTTAACTCACTAAAATAAGAAAGAAACGGGGAACGCAGATGGCACAGTTATGGGGAGGACGCTTTACGAAAGAGACCGATCAGATGGTATATGATTTTAATGCCTCCATCGGATTTGACAAGCGTCTGTACAGACAGGATATAGAGGGAAGCATGGCACACGTCAAAATGCTGGCAAAGCAGCAGATCCTGACAGAACAGGAGCGGGATCAGATTCTGGAAGGCCTGGCCGGAATTTTAAAAGATGTGGAAGACGGCACGCTTCTGATTACGAAAGAATACGAGGATATTCACAGCTTTGTAGAGGCAAATCTGATTGACCGGATCGGGGATGCAGGGAAGAAGCTGCATACCGGCCGCAGCCGGAATGACCAGGTAGCCCTTGACATGAAGCTTTATGTAAGGGAAGAAGTTCAGAAGACAGACGCGCTGCTGAAAGATCTTCTGACGGTGATTCTGCATATCATGGAGGATAATCTTGATACCATTATGCCGGGATTTACCCATCTTCAGAAAGCACAGCCGATTACCCTTACGCATCATATGGGGGCATATTACGAGATGTTCCGGAGAGACAGAAGCCGTCTTTCGGATATTTATAAAAGAATGAATGTCTGCCCGCTTGGAAGCGGCGCACTTGCGGGAACGACCTACCCGCTTGACCGGGAATATACGGCAAGTATTCTTGGATTTTCCGGAGCTACACTGAACAGCATGGATTCTGTATCCGACCGGGACTATGTGATTGAATATCTGTCGGCACTTTCAACGATTATGATGCACCTGAGCCGGTTTTCGGAAGAAATCATTATCTGGAATTCCAATGAATATCAGTTTGTGGAGATCGACGATGCGTACAGCACCGGAAGCAGCATCATGCCGCAGAAGAAAAATCCGGACATTGCGGAGCTTGTAAGAGGAAAGACCGGACGGGTTTACGGGGCACTGATGTCGATGCTGACAACGATGAAAGGGATTCCGCTGGCATACAACAAAGACATGCAGGAAGATAAGGAGATGGCGTTTGACGCGATGGATACGGTCAACAGCTGCCTTCCGCTTTTTACCGGCATGCTGGCAACAATGAAGTTCAGAAAGAATGTAATGGAGAGAAGCGCCCGGAGAGGATTTACCAATGCTACGGATGCTGCAGACTATCTGGTGAACCATGGCGTGCCGTTCCGGGATGCCCACGGAATTATCGGCCAGCTTGTGCTGACGTGCATTGAGAAGGAGTGTGCACTGGATGATCTGCCGCTTTCCGAATACAAGGCGGTCAGTCCGGTATTTGAAGAAGATATTTACGACGCAATCAGCATGAAGACATGCGTTGAGAAACGTCTGACAAAGGGAGCGCCGGGAAAAGGTGCCATGCTGGAGGCAATTCAGGTTTATAAGCAGGAACTGGAAACAGAGTAGGAGGACCATACAATGGAAAAGAAATTACGTGTTGGAATATTAGGAGCAACAGGGATGGTAGGACAGAGATTTATCTCTCTTCTGGAAGGCCATCCGTGGTTTGAAGTTGTGACGGTGGCTGCATCTCCAAGATCAGCCGGTAAAACATATGAGGAAGCGGTAGGAGACCGCTGGAAAATGAAAAAACCGATGCCGGAAGGAGTCAAAAAGCTGATTGTACATAATGTAAATGAAGTGGAAGAAGTTGCTTCCACGGTAGACTTTGTATTCAGCGCGGTTGATATGAGCAAAGAGGAGATCCGCGCGATCGAGGATGCTTACGCAAAGACGGAGACACCGGTTGTTTCCAATAACAGTGCACACCGCTGGACGCCGGACGTACCGATGGTCATTCCGGAGGTAAATCCGGAGCATTTTGAAGTGATTGAGGCGCAGAAGAAACGTCTCGGAACGACACGCGGATTTGTAGCTGTAAAACCGAACTGCTCCATTCAGAGCTACGCCCCTGTTCTGACTGCATGGATGGAGTTTGAACCGACAGAAGTGGTGGCAACGACATATCAGGCTATTTCCGGTGCCGGAAAGACATTTAAGGACTGGCCGGAGATGGTGGAAAACATCATTCCGTACATCGGAGGCGAAGAGGAAAAGAGCGAGCAGGAACCGCTTCGGATCTGGGGAAAAGTGTGTGATGGAAAAATCGAAAAGGCATCCGCTCCGGTAATCACGACTCAGTGTATCCGTGTGCCGGTGCTGGACGGACATACGGCGGCAGTATTTGTCAACTTTAAGAAAAAGCCGACGAAAGAGCAGCTTATCGAGAAACTGGTAAATTACCGCGGACTTCCGCAGGAACTGGAGCTTCCAAGCGCACCGAAGCAGTTTATCCAGTATCTTGAGGAGGATAACCGCCCGCAGGTTGCTCTGGATGTGGATTATGAAAACGGCATGGGCATTTCGGTAGGACGTCTGAGAGAGGACAGCCTGTATGACTTTAAATTTATCGGACTTTCTCATAATACGGTAAGAGGGGCTGCAGGAGGCGCCATCCTCTGTGCGGAGACGCTGGCTGCACAGAAATATATTCAGGCAAAATAGCAGAAAGCCTTGGAATGGAATTTTTCATCAGGGACGGGAAATTTTACCCGTCCCTGATTGCACGTTTGTAGAGAACCATGTAAAATAGAAAGGACGACAGACTGACAAACTGATTTCAAAATATAGAATAAAGGAGCGAAAAATGGACGGGGAACTTCTGAAATATACGCAGAATCGGGAACTTTCATGGTTGAAATTTAATAAAAGAGTATTGGAGGAAGCGAAAGATCCGGATGTGCCTCTGATGGAGCGGATGAAATTTGTAGCGATTTTTACAAGTAATCTGGATGAGTTTTTCATGATCCGGGTGGGAAGTCTTTACGATATGGCTTCCATGAAAGTACAGACGACGGACAAAAGGTCAGGCATGACAGCGCAGCAGCAGCTGGACCGGATTTATGAGGCGGTGGCTCCGCTTTACAAAGAGCGGGATAAAACTTATGCGGAGATCAAAAAGAAACTGAATCCCTATGGAATCTGCGGGCTTTCTTTTAAGGAGCTTCAGGACCCGGAAAAGAAATATGTAAAGAAGTATTTTAAGGATCAGATTCTTCCGGTTCTTTCCCCTCAGATTGTAGATGCGAACCATCCGTTTCCGCATCTTCTCAATAAGGAGATCTATGTCGTTGCAAGTCTGAAACAGGATAATAAAAAAATGATGGGAATTGTTCCGGTGCCGCAGTATATTTCAGAGATCCTTTTTCTGCCCGGACACGATATCCGGTATATCCGGATGGAAAAGATCCTGATGGAATATCTGGAGGTTATTTTTGATAAATATGAAGTATCCGACAAGAATTATATTTGCGTGACGAGAAATGCGGACATTTCACCGGATGACGAATCACTGGATATCAACGATGATTTCCGCGTCCTGATGAAAAAGACGCTGAGCAAGCGGAGAAGGATGGCGGTTGTCCGGCTTGAGACGGCAAATCCGCTTCCGGAGAGCATGGAAACCTATTTTTGTGAGAAGTTCCACATTACACCGAAACAGATTTTCCGGACGAAGATGCCGCTGAAGCTGTCCTATATTTTTTCCGTAGCGGAAAAGGTGCCGGAACACCTGAGGAGAACACTGGTATATGAGCCGTTTTCCCCGCAGAAGGCAGCTATGGTGGAGGATGAGACTTCCATCATGAAGCAGATCAGAAGAAAGGACATTCTCCTTTCTTATCCGTACGAATCCATGGAGCCGTTTTTAAAGCTTCTGAAGGAGGCGGGGTCGGATCCGTCTGTCGTGACGATCAAAATTACTATCTACCGGCTTGCTAAGAAAGCAAGACTTGTGGAGTATCTGTGCGCTGCGGCGGAAAACGGAAAAGAGGTTACGGTTCTGATTGAGCTGAGAGCCCGGTTTGACGAGCAGAATAACATTGAGTGGTCCGAACGGCTGGAAGAGGCAGGATGCCGGGTGATTTACGGGTTTGAAAACTACAAGGTTCATTCCAAAATCTGCCTGATTACCTGTAAGACACGAAACGGGTATCAGTATATCACTCAGGTCGGAACCGGAAATTACAACGAAAAGACAGCGGCCATGTATACGGATGTGTGCCTGATGACAGCAGACCAGGAGATCGGGCAGGATGCGGCGGTCTTTTTCCAGAATATGTCCATGGGAAATTTAAGAGGCACCTACCGGCATCTGATTGTCTCGCCGAATACGTTGAAGAAAAAGGTTCTGGAATTGATTGAGGAAGAGACAAAGAAAGGTACAAACGGCCGGATTATCATGAAGATGAATTCAGTGACGGATGTGGAATTTATTGAAAAGATTTCCATGGCCAGCCGTGCAGGGGTGGAGGTCGACCTGCTTGTGCGTGGAATCTGCTGTATCCTTCCGGGGATAAAGGGGTACACGGACCATGTGCGTGTGACAAGTATTGTCGGCCGCTTTCTGGAGCATCCAAGAATTTTCATTTTTGGAAGGGGAAGTTCAGAAAAAATGTATATCGGTTCGGCCGATATGATGACAAGAAATACAGAAAAGCGTGTGGAAGTTGCATGTCCTGTTTACGATCCTGAAGTGAGGGAGAGGCTGAATCATATGATTCAGGTTATGCTTGAGGACAATGTAAAGGCGAGGGCGCTGGATTCATCTGGCAACTACCGGAAGAAAGAACAGACGGGACAGCCGGTTGATGCCCAGGAGGTGTTCATGCAGGAAGCAGTGCAGGAAGCGGCTCAGGTGAAAAAGCCGTCAAAAAGGCCGTTCCTTGACTTTCTGCTTCGTATCTTCCGCAGGTAAAAGAAGGAGATTGTAAATATGGGGAAATCTCTCTACATAGCAGAGAAGCCGAGTGTGGCGCAGGAGTTTGCAAAGGCGCTGAAACAGAATATGAAGCGGAGGGAAGGATGGCTGGAATCCGATGAGAGCATTGTTACATGGTGCGTGGGGCATCTGGTGACAATGAGCTATCCGGAGGCCTATGATCCGAAATATAAAAAATGGAGTCTAAGCACCCTCCCGTTTCTTCCAAAGGAATTCAAGTATGAGGTGATTCCGAATGTGAAGAAGCAGTTTGACATCGTAAGCGGACTTCTCAACCGAAAGGATGTAGATACGATCTATGTCTGTACAGACTCCGGGCGGGAAGGGGAGTATATTTACCGCCTGGTGGAGCAGATGGCAAAGGTAAAAGGGAAAACGAGAAAGCGTGTCTGGATTGATTCCCAGACAGAGGAAGAGATCCTGCGGGGAATCCGGGAGGCAAAAGATCTGTCAGCCTACGATAATCTTTCCGCTTCCGCTTACCTGCGGGCCAAGGAAGACTATCTGATGGGAATTAATTTTTCCAGAATTCTGACATTGAAATACGGGAACAGCATTGCCGGATTTTTACATAAAAACTTTGTGGTGCTCTCGGCAGGGCGGGTCATGACCTGTGTGCTTGGGATGGTGGTAAGAAGAGAGCGGGAGATCCGGGAGTTCGTCAAGACGCCGTTTTACCGTGTGCTTGCGAATATGGACGCGGACGGGGCCGCATTCCAGGGAGAATGGAAAGCAGTCAAAGGGTCCCGTTATGAGATGTCTCCGAAGCTGTACCGGGAAAACGGGTTCAAAGACCGGGAAACAGCACAGGAGCTGATCGATGAGCTGATGGACAGCGACCGGATGGGCGCGCTGGTTTCTGTTGAGAAAAAGAAAGAAAAGAAAAATCCGCCGTTGTTATTCAACCTGGCGGAACTGCAGAATGAATGCTCGAAACGGTTCAAGATCAGTCCGGATGAAACCCTTCGGATTGTGCAGGAGCTGTATGAAAAGAAGCTGGTCACCTATCCTCGTACCGACGCGAGAGTCCTTTCCACAGCGGTGGCAAAAGAGATTCACAAAAATCTGAACGGGCTTGCGAAATATGAACCTACGGCAGAACTGCTTGGGTTTATCGCAAGGGAACGGACGCACAAAGGACTGGAAAAGACGAGATATGTTAATGACAGTCAGATTACGGATCACTATGCCATCATCCCGACCGGGCAGGGACTTCCGGCGCTGAAGTCCGTATCTGCAACCGGTGCGAAGGTATATGATCTGATTGTGAGGCGTTTCCTTTCGATTTTCTACCCGCCGGCAGTGTACCAGAAACTATCACTGGAGATGGTGCTGGAAGGCGAGCATTTCTTCTCAGGTTTTAAGATTCTGACGGAGGAAGGATTTTATAAAGTGACGGGCATTCCGGGTAATAAGAAAGGAAAGTCAGAGGAGGACGAGGAGACGGTTCCGGATGCGGAGCTGTTTGCCCGGATTCAGAAGCTGAAGAAGGGAGACCGGATCCCGGTGAAGGGATTTGAAATCAAAGAAGGCGAGACATCGCCGCCAAAGCGGTACAACTCCGGTTCCATGATTCTTGCCATGGAAAATGCCGGACAGCTCATTGAGGATGAAGAGCTCAGGGCCCAGATCAAAGGAAGCGGTATTGGAACGAGTGCGACGCGGGCGGAAATACTCAAGAAGCTGATTCATATCAAATACTTATCTCTTAATAAAAAGACCCAGGTGATCACTCCGACGCTGATGGGAGAGCTGATTTACGATGCGGTGGATCATTCGATCCGCTCCCTGTTGAATCCGGAGCTGACGGCCAGCTGGGAAAAGGGACTGACCCTGGTGGCTGAAGGACAGATCACCTCAGAAGAATATATGCAGAAACTGGAACATTTTATCGCGGTCAGGACGAACGGCGTAGTCGGACTGAACAATCAGTACCAGCTGAAAGCCTGCTACGATAAGGTGTCCCCTTATTATAAATCAATGAAAAAGTCATAGAAGGAGGAACACTATGAAAGAATTAACAGTACAGGAGCTTTATGATCTCAACGAGACGATCGCAGGAGAACTTTTCGAGGGAGTGACCTATCCGTGGGAAGTCCTTCCGAAAATCGGGGAATTTATTGTAAAACTTGGAAACACACTGCCGGAGGACGAGTATGAAAAGAAAGGCGAGAACATCTGGATTGCAAAGTCTGCAAAGGTGGCTCCAAGTGCATACATTAACGGTCCGGCAATCATCGGCAAAGACGCTGAGATCCGGCACTGTGCATTTATCCGTGGAAACGCGCTGGTAGGAGAAGGTGCAGTAGTCGGGAATTCTACAGAACTGAAAAATGTTGTGTTATTCAACAAGGTTCAGGTGCCTCATTACAATTATGTCGGCGACTCTGTCCTTGGATTCAAGTCCCATATGGGTGCCGGCTCCATCACATCAAATGTGAAATCTGACAAGACACTTGCAACAGTCAGTACACCGGAGGGTAAAATCGAGACCGGACTGAAAAAGTTCGGCGCCATGCTCGGAGACAATGTGGAGGTAGGATGCGGCAGTGTCCTGAATCCGGGGACGGTTGTAGGAAGAAATACAAATATTTACCCGCTTTCCATGGTGCGGGGTTATGTGCCGGCCGGAAGTATTTACAAAAAACAGGGCGAAGTTGTAGAAAAACATCAGTAATGTATTCATAACATCAGAATTCCAGGTAAAGGAGAATCACATGAAGAAAATCGGATTTATCGGAGTAGGAATTTATTAAAGATATGAAGCTGGCGCTGGAGGGAGCCGGGAAGGAAGGTCTTCAGCTGGATGTGTTGAAGGAAGTCCTGGACCATTACCTGCTGCTGTCGGACCGGGGATATGGGGAAGAAGGAACCCAGGCTTTGATCCGGTATTATATGGAGCAGGATTCATAGAAATTTTACTGGGAGAATCCGGAGAAATATTGTATAATAAAAGAGAAATTCGTTGACGGGACAAAGAAGGAATGACGGATCGGGAAAGGAGACGAAACACAATGGGAAAGCAGTATGTAGATTTTGAAATTGGAAAGCAGAAACATATCGCACTGGTGGCGCATGATGGAAAGAAAAAAGAAATGGTGGACTGGTGCGATAAGAATAAAGATATTCTGAAAAATCACTTTCTTTGCGGTACCGGGACGACAGCCAGACTGATCGCGGAAAAAACGGGGCTTCCGGTGCGCGCGTACAACAGCGGTCCTCTCGGAGGGGATCAGCAGATTGGAGCAAAGATCGTAGAAGGTGGTATTGATTTTATGATCTTTTTGTGGGATCCGCTGGAAGCACAGCCGCATGATCCGGATGTCAAGGCGCTTCTTCGAATTGCGGTCGTATATGATATTCCGGTAGCCAATAATCTTGCTACTGCGGATTTCATGCTTACATCCCGGTATATGAATCAAACATACTCCAGAAAAGTTCTGAATTTCTCCGCGGAAGTAGAGGAGAGAGTCAGACAGATGAAATAGGAATATGATCTGTTTTTATGAAAGGCCTGCCGCAGCCGGACTGTGGCGGGCATTCTGTCTTGTTTCCGGTCCGGGCATTTCTGCCAAAACTCAAAAATCATCTTGACAACAAAATAAGAATCGGTTACTATTAAAATCACAGGCGAACGTTTGTTCGGATTCAAAAAGGAGATCAGAGTATGACAAATAATGAAGATAAAAAGAAGGCCCTTGAGGCCGCGATAGCCAAACTGGAAAAGGATTTTGGAAAAGGAACGGTGATGCGTCTCGGAGATCCGAAGGCACAGGTGGCAGTTGAGACCGTTCCGACAGGAGCGCTGAGTCTGGATATCGCCCTTGGACTCGGCGGCGTTCCAAAGGGGCGTATTGTAGAGATTTACGGACCGGAGTCAAGCGGTAAGACGACAGTTGCCCTTCACATGATTGCAGAGGTGCAGAAAAGAGGGGGAATTGCAGGATTTATCGATGCGGAGCATGCGCTGGATCCGGTTTATGCGGGGAATATCGGCGTGGATATCAATGAGCTTTACATTTCCCAGCCGGACAGCGGAGACCAGGCGCTTGAGATTACGGAGACGATGGTCAGATCCGGGGCAATGGATATTGTTGTCATTGACTCGGTAGCGGCTCTTGTTCCAAAGCAGGAGATTGAGGGAGATATGGGAGACAGCCATGTCGGACTTCAGGCACGACTGATGTCCCAGGCGCTCAGAAAGCTTACTCCTGTCATCAGCAAGTCAAACTGCGTTGTGATTTTCATCAATCAGCTCCGTGAGAAGGTCGGTGTCATGTTCGGCAACCCGGAGACGACTACAGGAGGACGTGCGCTGAAATTCTATTCCTCGATCCGTCTCGACATCAGACGGACAGAGACCCTCAAGCAGGGAGGAGAGATGGTCGGAAACCATGTCAGAGTCAAAGTTGTAAAGAATAAGATTGCGCCTCCGTTTAAAGAGGCGGAGTTCGATATCATGTTCGGAAAAGGCATTTCCAGAGAGGGAGATGTGCTGGATCTGGCAGCAGGCCTGGATATCGTCAATAAGAGCGGAGCATGGTATGCATATGAGGGAAACAAGATCGGTCAGGGCCGTGAGAATGCGAAGGGCTATTTAAGAGAGCATCCGGAAGTGATGAATGAGATTGAAGCGAAAGTACGCGCTCATTATGGACTGGACGGCAGTGCAGGACAGGGGCAGGAAGCTGCGGATAACGGCAGCAAAGAGGCCGAAAGCGAAGAATAAGCGATGAGACAGGTTGGGATTGAGCCGGTTACAAAGACAAAATTTCGGATTTATCTGGACGGACAGTTCGCTTTTGTATTATACAAAAGCGAACTGTCCTCCTGCCATCTGAAAGACGGGGAAGCTGTGACAGAGGATCAGATAGAAACGATATTATCGGAGATTGTACTGAAGAGGGCAAAGCGCAAGGCAATGTCTCTTCTTCAAAGTATGGACAGGACCGAGAGCGAACTGCGGGACCGTCTTCTGCGCCAGGATTTTCCGGAGGAAACAGTGGATCAGGCTGTCCGCTATGTAAAGTCATTCGGCTATGTGGATGACAGAAGATATGCGGAGAGTTTTATTCTTTCCAGAAAAGGACGCAAAAGCAGACGGGAAATCTATGCAGAGCTTTCCGGAAAGAAAATAGATGGAGAGATTGTAGACGAAATGATGGAGAGGTGCTATGAGGAGAGCGATTCCGGCGAGGCGCTCCGCCACCTTCTGAGAAAAAAACATTATGACCCTTCCCGCGCCTCTGTGGAGGAAAAACAGAAACTGTATGCTTATCTTGCAAGAAAAGGATTTTCCTACGGAGAGATTAAAAAAGCGCTGAATCTGGAATTTCCGGAAGATTAGCCGGGAATGCCGGAAAAGCCGAAAGATCTTCCGGTGCGGAATTCCGCGATTTCAACGAAAGGAAAGAGTCTGTGCTTGACATATTTGTTAAAACAGTATAAAATTTAAGTGTTGTAATTGTACAATGAAAATTAAATAAGGAGGTGCTCCTGTGCAAATTTTCTATATTATCGTTGCAGTAGTGATTACGCTTGTCGTAACAGCAGCAGTTACTTACAATGTGACGGTTTCGAACTTGAAAAAAAATGCGGAATCCAAAATTGGAAATGCAGAGAGTAAAGCCAGAGAAATCATAGATGATGCACTGAAAAAAGCTGAGACGACGAAAAAGGAAGCCCTTCTGGAAGTGAAAGAGGAATCGATCAAGACCAAAAACGAACTGGAAAAAGAGACAAAGGAACGCAGGGCAGAGCTTCAGCGTTATGAAAAACGCGTCCTTGCAAAGGAAGAAGCGGTAGACAAGCGTTCTGACGTGGTCGAACATCGGGAAATGAATCTTGCAGCGAAGGAAGAGCAGATCAAAGGGCGTGAAGCGAAAGCGGACGAGTTAAACAGACAAAGAGTACAGGAACTGGAAAGAATCTCAGGACTAACCTCCGAACAGGCAAAAGAATATCTGTTAAAAACTGTTGAAGACGATGTGAAGCATGATTCAGCCAGAATGATCAAAGAGCTGGAAAATCAGGCCAAGGAAGAAGCAGGAAAGAAAGCGAAAGAGTACGTAGTCAATGCGATTCAGCGGTGCGCTGCGGATCACGTGGCAGAGACGACGATTTCGGTAGTCCAGCTTCCGAGTGATGAAATGAAGGGACGTATCATTGGACGAGAGGGAAGAAATATTCGTACACTTGAGACACTGACTGGTGTCGAACTGATTATCGATGATACACCGGAAGCAGTCGTGCTTTCCGGCTTCGATCCGATCCGGCGTGAAGTCGCAAGGATTGCACTGGAAAAGCTGATTGTAGACGGACGGATTCATCCGGCCAGAATTGAAGAGATGGTTGAAAAGGCACAGAAAGAAGTGGAGTCCATGATCCGGGAAGAAGGAGAAGCTGCTGCGCTGGAAGTCGGCGTACACGGTATCCATCCGGAACTGATCCGTCTGCTTGGACGTATGAAATTCCGTACAAGCTATGGACAGAATGCGCTGAAACACTCTATCGAAGTGGCACAGCTTGCAGGACTTCTTGCAGGAGAAATCGGACTGGATGTCCGTGTGGCAAAGAGAGCCGGACTTCTGCATGACATTGGAAAGTCTATCGATCACGATGTGGAAGGATCACATATTCAGATCGGTGTGGATCTGTGCAGAAAATATAAAGAATCAGCAGTTGTTATCAATGCGGTAGAGGCACATCACGGAGATGTGGAACCGCAGTCACTGGTTGCATGTGTTGTACAGGCGGCTGACACGATTTCAGCAGCCCGTCCGGGTGCAAGACGTGAAACATTGGAAACATATACAAACAGGTTAAAACAGTTGGAAGATATCGCAAACCAGTTTAAGGGTGTCGATAAATCTTTTGCTATTCAGGCGGGAAGAGAGATTCGCGTTATGGTAGTTCCAGAACAAATATCAGACGATGATATGGTATTACTGGCGAGAGAGATTTCAAAACAGATTGAGTTCGAACTGGAATATCCGGGCCAGATTAAGGTAAATGTAATCCGGGAGTCAAGAGTCACGGATTATGCAAAATAGATATTAGAGTCGATAATGTAAACGTAAGGATCCCTGATTTACTGAAAAGTAGGTCAGGGATTCTTTTATCATGAGGAGGCGGTAATGATGAGTGAGAATATCAGACGTGTGGGAAGAGAACTGAAATATAAAGGAGCAATTCTGGATGTATATACCGATCATATGGAATTTGCAAATGGAAATACGGCAGAGTGGGATTTCATCAAGCACAAAGGGGCTGCCGCAGTTGTTCCGGTTACAGAGGACGGGAAACTGGTCATGGTGCGGCAGTACCGGAATGCACTGGACCGCTATACGCTGGAAATTCCGGCGGGGGCACTGGACTATGCGGAAGAGCCGGGAATTGTCTGCGCGGGAAGAGAACTGGAGGAAGAGACCGGATATCGGTGCGACAGCCTGGAGTGGCTGATCAATATCCGCACAACGGTCGCATTCTGCAACGAGAAGATCGAGGTATTTGTCGCCCGGAATCTGATTCCGTCCCACCAGCACCTTGATGAAGACGAATATATTGAACTGGAAACATATACAGTGGAAGAACTGAAAGAAAAGATTTTTAGAGGCGAGATCGAGGACTCCAAGACAATTGCGTCGATTCTGGCCTACGATGCCAAATACTGCCGTTAAAATTTTTCGTGCAAAATATGGCTTCTGACAGGAATCGGATTCGAACGGATTTATGAATACAGAAAGGGACAGCCGAATATGTATTAGTATCTGTTTGATGAGGAGGCTTGTCTTGTGAGAATAGAAAGAGCAAAGCAGTATTTTGCAGCAGCATTTATGGCAGGGTTTATCGGAGGAATCTTATTTGCCAATCTGACAGTGAAAGATTACGTGACCACATCAGGTATCTTCAACCCGTATTTTCTAAAACAGTATGCGCAATCGGAAATTGAAGCAGGAGAATATATCCTGTACTTGTGTGGTATCCGCCTTATCCCGCTGCTTCTGATCGTGTTTTTGGGACAGACCAGGGTCAGAAGGATTGTCACCGTTGCAGTATTTGTCTGGGCCGGGTTTTCGGCCGGAACAATTGTGTGTGCGGGGATTCTGAATATGGGAATTCAGGGTATTGTGTTCTGGATGATTGCGATGGTGCCGCAGTTCCTTTTTTACGCACTGGCCTATCTGATTGTTCTGTGGCATTTTTTCATTTTTCCGCAGGCCAGATGGAATATGGGAAAGACCTTCGCGGTACTTGTTTTTATGACGGCAGGACTGATTACGGAAGCGTATGTCAATCCGATTTTGATGCAGATGTTTCTGGATACATTGTAAAAAGACAGAAGAAAAATAAAGAAGACAGCTTAAGTTCCCGGGAAAAGGAATTTAAGCTGTCTTTTTGATGTACAAAATTATTTTACCTGCCGGTTCATGTGCACTGTACGGTACGGAAGAGTACCCGGACAGATGCCAGGAATACGAAAATCTGGCTTGAGAGGAGACCGGTCAGATATCCGCTGATTCCGGTCTGTGGGATCAGAAAGAAGACACCGGCAATCCGGATGCACAGGCCGGTAAAATTAATCAGAAAGGCCAGACCGGTATGTCCCAGCCCGTTCAGCATACTGATGTAGGTCGAATTTGTATAGAGAAACGGGCAGATAAAAGCCAGCACCCGTATGTAGGAGGCGGCCTCCGGACTTTGAAAGACAAAGGAGCCGAGAAAGTCCGCGGTCAGAAGAAAGCCGCAGGTACAGAAAAAGCCAAGCAGAAGGCAGGAGATACTTACCTTCCGGATCAGCTGCCTCAGAGTCCGGTTCTGGCTTGCTGCCTGAATCTCGGCCACAGTGGGGAGCATCATCATGGAGATGGAATTGGTGATGGCAGACGGAAACAAAATACAGGGCATGGCGATCCCGTTCAGGATTCCGTAATGGCTCAGGGCTGCGGAGCGGGAGAACCCGTAAAGCATAAGGCACTTTGGAATGGAAACGACCTCGATGCTCTGAAGGATATTCAAAGAAATCCGGTTGGCCGTGATAGGTACGGCATGTTTTAAAATATCTCCAAGACACCCGGCATAACAGGAAACACTGCATTTCTGTGCAGCCTTTTTTGTATAAAGAATCCGCCGGACGGCAAAAATGCTGTAGAAGGCACCTGCAATTTCTCCAATGACCAGTCCGCAGACGGCAAGGATGATTCCGGCCTGCCCGGATTCCTGTATGGCGGCGGTATAGAGGAGGTAGACGCCGAGGACACGGGTGCATTGTTCAGCGAGCTGTGAAATGCCGGGAATCCGTGTCTGCTTGAGCCCGAGGGAGTATCCGCAGATGCAGGAATGGACACTGGCAAAAGGGAGCGCGTAGGACATAACTTTTAAAAGCGGTTCACAGCGTACATCGCCTAAAGCCGAAACTGCAATATCATGCGCGAAAATCTGGACGAGCGCAGTACAGATCAAAGACAGGCCGGCAGACAGAAGAAGAGCCATCTGGAAGGATACCTTTGCAAGTTCCGGTCTGCCAAGAGAAGTGTAACGGGCGGTCAGACGGGAGAGGGAGGTTTCGATTCCGGCGGCCGACAAAGAGATACAAAGTGCAAAGACAGGAAAAATCAGATGATAGATACCGATTCCTTCTGTACCAAACGCACGGCTTAAAAAAATACGGAAGAAAAATCCGATCACACGCGTGACCAGACCGACAAAAGTCAGCACAAAGGCTCCTTTTAAAAAGATTTTTTTTCGGGTGGAAAGATGCATAAGATACCTGACTTTGTTTTTACTAGTATGATATTCCGGAATATGGGTTGACAGAACCAGATCCGGATGCTATCCTACAAAAGGAAACCCTAGTAAAAAAGTAGGATTAAAAGAGGTGACAGTGTGAAATTATCAACTAAGGGAAGATATGGGCTGCGGGCGATGATCGATCTTGCAGAATTTTCAGAGGCGGAGCCTGTCTCGATCGCCAGTATTTCACAGCGTCAGGGAATTTCAGAACGATATCTGGAACAGTTGATGGCAAAGCTGAAAAAAGCGGGGCTTGTGGAGAGCATCCGGGGCGCCGGAGGAGGATATATCATCCATGGAGATGCCGGAAAGATCTCGGTGGGAGACATTCTGCGGGCGCTGGAGGGAAGCCTTGAGGCAGTGACCTGCGCCGCTTTTCATGCGGACGAGTCCTGCCAGGCTCAGGATATCTGTGCCACAAAATATGTCTGGCAGAAGATCAACGAAAGCATCCGCACGACAGTAGACGGCATTTATCTGGATCAGCTTGTAGAAGAAAGCAGAAAAAATAAAGCTCGTTGCCGGAAGGAGATTCAGCCGGAGGCACTGTGCGGAAGTTCCAGAAAAGAGAAGAGAAAGGAAGAAGACAATGAGTAAATTGATCTATTTAGATAATGCGGCGACGACAAAGACGGCGCCGGAAGTTGTGGAAGCAATGCTCCCGTATTTTTCAGAATATTACGGAAACCCGTCCAGCGTATACAGTTTTGCGGCAAAGAGTAAAGAGGCAGTGACAAAGCAGAGAGAGATCATTGCGGATGCCATCGGAGCCAAGGCAAATGAGATCTACTTTACAGCCGGCGGAACAGAGAGCGACAACTGGGCAATCAAGGCTGCGGCAGAGGCATATGAGTCAAAAGGAAAGCATATTATCACATCCAAAATTGAGCATCATGCAGTGCTTCATACATGTGAATATCTGGAAAAGCATGGATTTGAAGTGACATACCTGAACGTGGATGAAAACGGAGTGGTAGATCTGGAAGAGCTGAAAAAAGCCATCCGTCCGGATACGATTCTGATCTCCATCATGTTTGCGAACAATGAGATCGGAACGATCGAACCGGTCAGAGAGATCGGAGCGATTGCAAAGGAACACGGAATTTTATTCCATACCGATGCAGTGCAGGCGTTTGGACAGATTCCGATACAGGTAGACGACCTGAATATCGACATGTTAAGCGCAAGCGGACACAAGCTCAATGGACCGAAAGGGATCGGATTTTTATATATCCGTAAAGGACTCCGCCTGAAAAACTTCATCCATGGCGGAGCACAGGAGAGAAAACGCCGTGCCGGAACCGAAAATGTTCCCGGGATTGTCGGACTTGGAACTGCAGTGGAGCGGGCTGCCCGTACGATGGAAGAGAGAACATCCAAAGAGAAAGAAGTCCGGGATTATCTGATTGACCGTGTACTCAAAGAAATTCCGTATACGAAGTTAAACGGACATCCGGCAGACCGGCTTCCAAACAATGCAAACTTCAGCTTCCGCTTTATCGAAGGCGAGTCCATGCTGTTAAGCCTTGATATGGCAGGTATCTGCGGCTCCAGCGGTTCTGCGTGCACATCCGGCTCTCTGGACCCGTCCCATGTGCTGCTCGCCATCGGACTTCCGCACGAGATTGCGCACGGTTCACTGAGACTGACATTAAACGAGGAAATTACAAAAGAAGACATAGACTACGTGGTGGAGAATCTGAAACAGATCATTGAAAATCTCAGAAACATGTCTCCGCTTTACGAAGATTTTATAAAGAAACAGGCAAAATAAAAAAGAACGGATTGAACTTAGGAGGAAACATATGTATTCAGAAAAAGTAATGGATCATTTTCAGCATCCAAGAAACATGGGAGAAATTGAAGGGGCAAGCGGCGTCGGAACAGTCGGAAACGCAAAATGCGGGGATATCATGAGAATCTATCTGGACATCGATGAAAACCAGATCATCCGGGACGTGAAATTTAAGACTTTTGGATGCGGCGCGGCTGTCGCGACAAGCAGCATGGCAACGGAACTTGTAAAAGGGAAAAACATTCAGGAAGCAATGCAGGTGACAAACAAAGCCGTGATGGAGGCTCTGGACGGACTGCCACCGGTTAAAGTGCACTGCTCCCTTCTGGCGGAGGAAGCGATCCACGCAGCATTGTGGGATTACGCACAGAAAAACGGTATTGAGATCGAAGGTCTCGAAAAGCCAAAGTCCGATATTCATGAAGGTGAAGAAGAGGAAGAAGAGGAATATTAAAACAGATTTGAGGAAGAAAGCATGAAAAAAGAAAAAATCGTCATCGGCATGTCCGGGGGAGTCGATTCTTCCGCAGCGGCATATCTGCTGAAAGAGGAAGGATACGATGTAACCGGCGTGACAATGATCACGTGCGATGAAGCGCAGTGCGGACAGGATCCGTCCAAAGATGCCAAAAAGGTAGCAGACGAGATCGGGATTCCGCATTACACGGTGGACTTCAGGAATCAGTTCAAGTCCAATGTCATGGACTATTTCTGTAGAGAATATCTGGAAGGCCGGACGCCGAATCCGTGTGTTGTCTGCAACCGGTTTGTGAAGTGGGAGGCCCTTCTCGGATGGGCGAAAGAAATCGGGGCAGACCTGATTGCCACCGGGCATTATGCGAATATTGTGAAGCTTCCAAACGGACGTTACGCAGTGGCAAATGCGGACGTTTCCAGAAAAGACCAGACGTATGCGCTTTACAACCTGACACAGGAGCAGCTGGCACACACCCGGATGCCGGTCGGAAAGTATGAAAAGGATACGATCCGTGAAATTGCGGCAAAAGCAGGAATTTCCGTGGCACAGAAAGCGGACAGCCAGGATATCTGCTTCATTCCGGATGGAGACTATGCATCCTTTATCAAAAGCCATACCGGGCAGGAACCAAAAGAGGGAAATTTTGTCGATGTAAACGGCAACATTCTCGGGAAGCACAAAGGAATTATCCATTACACGGTAGGACAGAGAAAAGGACTTGGAGTGGCCCTTGGTTATCCGGTTTTTGTCCTTGCGATCCGTCCGGAGACAAACGAAGTGGTACTTGGAAATGATGAAGAGTCACTGAAACGGGAAGTGAAGGCACACCTGCTCAATCCAATGGGAGCGGCAGACTTTAAGGAACTGGAAGGAAAGAGGATCTTCGCCAAAATCCGTTACAACCACCGGGGTGGCTGGTGTACGCTCCAGAAGACAGGGGATGACGAAATCACCTGTACATTTGAAGAACCTCAGCGGGCGGTGACACCGGGACAGGCACTGGTTCTCTACGGTGACGGCTATATTCTTGGCGGAGGACGTATCATCTGATACGGGAAGGAGAAAGTATGATCACAGCAGATTATCACATGCACACGAATTTTTCATCGGATTCGGACGCATCTCCGGAATCGATGGCGCTTGGCGCAGTCAGAAAAGGATTAAAACAGATCTGTATTACAGACCATCAGGACTGGGATTATCCGGAAGACGACCAGCAGTTCCGGATTGACATGGACCGCTATATACCGGCAATCCAGGAGTTAAAAGAGAAATTCAAAGATCAGATTTCCGTCGGACTTGGGGTGGAAATCGGATTTCAGCAGCATCTGGGAGAATACTATCGGAATTTTACAGCCTCCTATCCCTTTGACTTTGTGATCGGAAGCACACATGTTGTGGAGGGGAGAGATCCGTATAACCGGGTACTGTTCGAAACCCGTTCAGACGCGGAAGTATATGAAAAATCATTTGTAGAGACATGGGAAAACATCCGGATCATACAGGATTTCGATGTGCTCGGCCATATGGACTATATCGTGCGGTACGGCAGAAACCAGGCAAGAGATTACAACTGGAAAAACTATTCAGACCTGATTGATGAAATCCTGCGATGGCTGATTGAACACGGAAAGGGAATCGAGATGAACATGGCAGGCTTTAAGTACAAACTTGGATTCTGTCATCCGTACCCGGAGATTATCAGGCGTTACAGAGAGCTTGGCGGAGAGATCATCACAGTGGGATCTGATGCCCATCAGCCGGATCACATCGCATACCAGTACGAGGATGCCGGAAGGATTCTGGAGGAATGCGGATTCCGGTATTATACAATATTTATAGACAGAAAGCCGAAATTTTTGAAAATCATTTAAAATGTCTATCGAATATAAACAAAATTCTTGCAGGGCAGGAATCGATATAAGAGAAATGGCAAAAACTTGGATAAAAATATGTAAAGATACTTGAATTCCTGTCTTTTTTTTAGTACAATCAGTATGGTTGATGAATCTTTAACAAGGAAGAATCACCATCTGCATCATGCAGAACAGAAACTAAATTAAACTTTAGGAGGAATTAATCATGGCAGTAAAAGTAGCGATTAATGGTTTTGGACGTATCGGACGTCTTGCATTCAGACAAATGTTCGGAGCAGAAGGATATGAGATTGTTGCAATCAACGACCTCACATCTCCGAAAATGCTTGCTCACTTATTAAAATATGACTCAACACAGGGAAAATACGCATTAGCAGATAAGGTTACAGCAGGCGAAGATTCCATCACAGTTGACGGACAGGAAATCAAAATCTATGCAAAAGCTAACGCTGAAGAACTTCCATGGGGAGAGATCGGAGTAGATGTAGTTCTTGAATGTACAGGTTTCTATACATCCAAAGAAAAAGCTTCCGCTCACATCAAGGCAGGTGCTAAGAAAGTTGTTATTTCCGCACCGGCAGGAAATGATCTTCCTACCATCGTTTACAATGTAAACCACGACAAACTTACAAAGGATGACAACATCATCTCCGCAGCATCCTGTACAACAAACTGCTTGGCTCCTATGGCTAAAGCACTGAACGATCTTGCACCGATCAAATCCGGTATCATGTGCACAATCCACGCTTACACAGGCGACCAGATGACACTTGACGGACCGCAGAGAAAAGGTGACTTAAGAAGATCCCGTGCAGCAGCATGCAACATCGTACCAAACTCTACAGGAGCAGCAAAAGCCATTGGATTAGTTATTCCTGAATTGAACGGTAAATTAATCGGATCCGCTCAGCGTGTACCAACACCTACAGGATCTACAACAATCTTAACAGCTGTTGTTGAAGGAAATGTTACAAAAGAACAGATCAACGAAGCTATGAAAGCAGCATCCAACGAATCTTACGGATACAACGAAGACGAAATCGTATCCAGCGATATCGTAGGAATGACATATGGTTCCTTATTCGATGCTACTCAGACAATGGTATTACCATTAGACAACGGAACAACAGAAGTTCAGGTTGTTTCCTGGTATGACAACGAAAATTCTTACACAAGCCAGATGGTAAGAACAATCAAACATTTCGGAACATTATTATAATTTCTGATATTCCGAATCATAAGCGGGGCAGGCTATCCTGCCGGAATAAGACTCAACGCAGGGTCCGGTCTTTTATGGGACCGGACCCTTTTTGTCAGAATAATAAGGAGGCAAAAAACAATGCTTAACAAAAAATCCGTAGATGATATCAATGTAAAAGGGAAAAGAGTCCTTGTAAGATGCGATTTCAACGTACCGTTGATCGACGGCAAAATCACAGATGAAAACCGTCTTGTTGCAGCACTTCCGACCATTAAAAAGCTCATCGCCGACGGCGGAAAAGTGATTCTCTGCTCCCACCTTGGAAAACCGAAAGGAGAACCGAAACCGGAATTATCTCTGGCACCGGTTGCTGTAAGACTTTCTGAATTACTTGGACAGGAAGTGAAATTTGCAGCAGATCCGGAAGTAGTAGGACCAAACGCAAAGGCTGCAGTAGAAGCAATGAATGACGGAGATGTAATTCTTCTTGAAAATACACGTTACCGCGCAGAAGAGACAAAGAATGAAGATAAATTCAGCCAGGAGCTTGCTTCTCTCTGCGATGTATTCGTAAACGATGCGTTCGGTACTGCTCACAGAGCGCACTGCTCCAATGTAGGTGTGACAAAATATGTAGATACGGCTGTTGTAGGATATCTGATGCAGAAAGAAATCGATTTCCTTGGAAACGCAGTGGAAAATCCGGAGAGACCGTTTGTTGCCATCCTTGGCGGAGCGAAAGTATCCAGCAAGATTTCCGTAATCGAGAGACTTCTTGACAAAGTTGATACTCTGATCATCGGAGGCGGAATGGCTTATACATTTGCAAAATCCCAGGGTGGAAAGATCGGAATTTCCCTCTGCGAGGATGATTATCTGGAGTATGCGGCAAACATGATCAAAAAAGCAGAAGAAAAAGGTGTCAAGCTTCTTCTTCCGATTGATAATATTATTGGTGATCAGTTCTCAAATGATGCAAACACCCAGATTGTAAAAACTGGAGAAATTCCGGACGGATGGGAAGGAATGGACATCGGACCTGAGACTGAGAAAATTTTTGCCGAGGCTGTAAAAGATGCGAAGACAGTTGTATGGAACGGACCGATGGGATGTTTTGAAATGCCGAAATTTGCTCATGGAACAAAGGCAGTGGCAGAAGCACTTGCAAATACAGAAGCAGTAACAATCATCGGAGGAGGAGACTCCGCAGCAGCTGTCAACCAGCTTGGATACGGAGATAAGATGACACATATCTCTACAGGCGGCGGTGCATCTCTGGAATTCCTTGAAGGAAAAGAATTACCGGGCGTAGCAGCAGCGAACGATAAGTAGAACACAGAAAAGAGGGTAAACAAAATGGCAAGAAAGAAAATTATCGCCGGAAACTGGAAAATGAACATGACTCCGTCCCAGGCAGTTGCTCTGGTAAACGAGTTAAAGCCTCTCGTAGCAACAGAGGAAGCAGATGTTGTATTCTGTGTACCGGCAATTGATATTATTCCGGCTATGGAAGCAGCAAAAGGCAGCAATATCGTAATTGGTGCCGAGAACATGTACTTTGAAGAAAAGGGTGCATATACAGGAGAAATCGCTCCGGAAATGCTGACAGATGCGGGAGTGAAATATGTCATCATCGGACATTCCGAAAGAAGAGAGTATTTTGGAGAGTCAGACGAAGATGTTAATAAGAAAGTACTGAAAGCATTTGAACACGGCATCACACCGATCATTTGCTGTGGAGAAACTCTTACGCAGAGAGAACAGGGCGTGACAATGGATTTCGTTCGTATGCAGATCAAGATTGCTTTCCAGAACGTGACAGCAGATCAGGCAAAGGCAGCAGTGATCGCTTATGAACCGATCTGGGCAATCGGAACAGGAAAAACAGCAACAACAGAGCAGGCACAGGAAGTATGCGCAGGCATCCGTGCATGCATTGCAGAAATCTATGATGAAGCAACTGCGGAAGCAATCCGGATCCAGTACGGCGGCTCTGTAAATCCGGCAACAGCTCCGGAATTATTCGCACAGCCGGATATCGACGGAGGACTTGTTGGAGGAGCTTCTCTCAAAGCTGATTTTGGTAAAATCGTAAACTGGAAATAAGGAAGAGAAACCCTGCGGATTCAAATGTCCGCAGGGTTTTGCTGTTACCCGGCACTTTCCCTGAAAATATTGCAAAATGCAGCTGAAAATAGTACAATAGAAAAAGTCAGAAGAAGATCTGAGAAGCGTGAAACACAAATGCGGGAAGGGAAAGTAGAATGGTTACGATTAAAGATATCGCACAGGCAGCGAATGTCAGCGCCATGACAGTGTCCAATGTTATACACGGAAGAACCAAAAAGGTCTCCAAAGAGACGAAAGAGCGGATCGAACGGATTATGGAAGAGATGCAGTACGTCCCGAATATGGGAGCGCGCATGCTTGTCCAGAATCAGTCCAGAATTATCGGAGTGATTTCCAACGTTCCGGCGGGTTCCGAACGCGAGACACTGTATCATCCTCTTGCCGCTGAAATGATTGTAGAGATTGAAAAGGAAGTGCGGTCGCGTGGATATTATATGATGCTGTACGCCGCATCTACCGAGAGAGAAATCCGGGATCTGATTCATACGTGGAATGTAGACGGTCTGCTGACGATCGGTATTCCGACAGAAATCTGCAGAGAACTTGGAAAGGACATGAAAATGCCGGCAGTTTTTACCGACTGCTATTTCCGGGAGGATGAAATCTTCAGAAATGTTGGAACCGAGGATGAAGAGGGAGCTTATCAGGCAGCCTCTTATCTGATCGGGAAGGGGCACCGGAGAATTGCCTATGTTGCAGACGGGCCATACGATCCGGACGGAACACCGGGCGATGTGTCTGAAAGACGTCTGGCCGGGTATAAGCGGGCTCTCAAGGAGGCACACCTTCCGTTTGCGCAGGAGCACATTTATATGGGAAGTATCCATGAGGACAGGCAGCTTGCCATGCTGCAGTCTCTGGCGGGGCATATTTTTGATTATACAGCAGTCATTTTCAGCAGAGATTATTATGCTCTGGAAGCCATGGATTATTTCCGGCATCACGGGATATGGATTCCGAAAGATATTTCGATCATTGGATTTGACGATCTTGGCATGTCAAAATTTGCATATCCAAGACTGACGACAGTCAGACAGGGCGCGGCGGAAAAAGGGCGCAAAGCCGCAGAACTGCTGTTTCAGGCACTGGAAGAAAAGGAAGAGAAAAAGGTAGATATCCGGATTCCGGTCCGGCTCATGGAGCGGGAAACGGTCAAAGAAATTTATGTATGAACTGCCCGGAAACGCGGCAGGTTTTCTGGCACTGCTTGAAAGCGGCGGGAAAATCATGTAAAATAGCAGAGTGGAAAAAAGTAAAAAGGAGAGAAAACAATGAGTAAGAAACCAACAGTATTGATGATCTTGGATGGTTATGGGCTGAGCGAGAAGACCAACGGGAATGCGGTTGCAGAGGCCAAAACTCCTGTTATGGATAAATTAATGGCAGAGTGTCCGTTTGTCCGCGGAAATGCAAGCGGCATGGCGGTAGGACTGCCGGACGGACAGATGGGAAATTCAGAGGTCGGACACCTCAATATGGGTGCAGGCCGGATCGTATATCAGGATCTGACAAAGATTACAAAATCCATTCAGGATGGAGATTTCTTTGAAAATGAAGCACTGCTTGCAGCATGTGAAAATGTAAAGAAGAATGACAGTGCACTGCACATGTACGGACTTGTCTCTGACGGAGGTGTACACAGCCACAATACACATATCTACGGACTTCTGGAACTTGCGAAACGTCAGGGAATCTCCAAAGTCTATGTTCACTGCTTCCTGGACGGACGTGACACACCACCGGAATCCGGAAAAGATTATGTGCAGGAACTTTCTGACAAGATGAAGGAGATCGGCGTCGGTGAGATTGCTTCCGTGATGGGACGCTACTACGCAATGGACAGAGATAACCGCTGGGATCGTGTAGAACTCGCATACAATGCCCTTGTAAAAGGCGAAGGAAATACATGCGAAGATGCTGTAGAAGCAGTACAGAAATCCTACGATGACGGAAAGACGGATGAATTTGTTGTTCCGGCTGTCATTACAAAAGACGGAAAACCGGTCGCAACAATCAAGAACAACGATTCCATCATCTTCTTCAACTTCCGCCCGGACCGTGCAAGAGAGATCACAAGAGTATTCTGTGCGGATGAATTTGACGGATTTGACAGAGGAGACCGCATCTGCACAACCTATGTATGCTTTACAGAATATGACGTGACAATCCCGAATAAGCTGATCGCATTCCATAAGACAGAGATCACAAATACGTTCGGAGAATTCCTTGCCGCAAACAATATGACACAGGCAAGAATCGCCGAGACAGAGAAATACGCGCACGTTACATTCTTCTTCAATGGCGGTGTGGAAGAGCCGAATCCGGGAGAAGACCGTATTCTTGTAAAATCACCGAAAGTTGCGACCTATGACCTGAAACCGGAAATGAGTGCATACGAAGTGTGTGACAAGCTGGTTGAAGCAATCCGTTCACAGAAATACGATGTCATCATTATCAACTTCGCAAACCCGGATATGGTAGGACACACAGGAGTGGAAGCGGCAGCCATCAAGGCGATCGAGGCAGTAGACGAATGCGTAGGAAAAGCAGTGGATGCCATCAAAGAAGTGGACGGACAGATGTTTATCTGCGCAGACCACGGAAATGCAGAGCAGCTCATCGATGAGACGACAGGCGAGCCGTTTACAGCCCACACAACCAACCAGGTGCCGTTCATTATCGTCAACGCAGATCCGGCATACGGACTGAGAGAAGGAGGATGTCTGGCAGACATCGCACCGACTCTGATCGAGATGATGGGAATGAAACAGCCGGAAGAGATGACAGGAACATCCCTTCTTGTACGTAAATAGAAATTGAATGTCAAAATGAGCGGGGCGGCTTCGGCTGTTCCGCTTTTTTTCAATCTGTTCACAACCGGATCTTGCAGGATGGGCTGAAAAATGAATAAAATCAACATAAAAAATTCATTTTCAACCTGATTTCCCGTGAAAATTAGAAAAATAAAGAGAAAATTGCAAGAAACAGTTGACGAAAAGTCAAAAGCCCGATACAATAGAAACCAGTGAAAATGAAGAAGGGCGGTAGAACCATGACAGCATATAAAGATCTGAGCAAAAATGAGCTGAAAGCTCTGAAAAAAGAGCTTACTAAAAAGTTTGAGGATGTAAAGGCGAAGGGACTGAAACTTGATATGTCCCGTGGAAAGCCTTCTACAGAGCAGCTGAATCTTTCTATGGGAATGATGGATGTTCTGACCAGCAGTTCCGACCTCGTATGCGAAGAGGGCGTTGACTGCAGAAACTACGGAGTATTAGACGGGATTAAAGAGGCAAAGCAGCTTCTGGCAGATATGATGGAAGTTCCGAAGGACAATATCGTTATTTTTGGAAACTCCAGTCTGAATGTAATGTACGATACGGTAGCGCGTTCCATGATTCACGGTGTTATGGGAAGTACGCCATGGTGTAAACTTGACAAGGTGAAATTCTTATGTCCGGTTCCGGGATATGACCGACATTTTGCGATTACAGAGCATTTTGGAATCGAGATGATCAATATTCCAATGACTCCGACCGGACCGGATATGGATATGGTAGAAGAGCTTGTAAGCACAGATCCGGCAGTGAAAGGGATCTGGTGCGTGCCGAAATACTCCAATCCGCAGGGAATTACCTATTCTGACGAGACGGTACACCGTTTTGCAAAGCTGAATCCGGCAGCAGAAGATTTCCGAATTTACTGGGATAATGCTTACGGAATCCACCATCTCTATGAAGATAAGCAGGACTACCTGATTGAGATTCTGATGGAGTGTAAGAAAGAAGGCCATCCGGATATGGTCTACAAGTTTTCTTCCACATCCAAGATCAGTTTTCCGGGATCCGGTATCGCAGCGATTGCCGCTTCTGATGCCAACCTGAAAGAGATCCGTGAGCAGATGAAGATTCAGACAATCGGACACGACAAGCTGAATCAGCTCCGCCACGCAAGATATTTTAAAGATATCCACGGAATGGTAGAACATATGAAAAAACATGCGGCAAGCATGAGGCCGAAGTTTGACACGGTGCTTGCTTCTCTGGAAAAGGAGCTTGGCGGACTGGAAATCGGAAGCTGGCTGGCTCCACGGGGAGGATACTTTATCTCCTTTGATTCCATGGACGGATGCGCGAAGGCGATTGTCGCAAAGGCGAAAGAAGCAGGACTTGTAATGACAAACGCAGGAGCCACCTATCCATACGGAAAAGATCCGCATGACAGCAATATCCGTATTGCACCGTCCTATCCGACACTGGATGAGATCAAACTGGCAATGGAAGTATTTACACTGAGTGTCAAACTTGTAAGCATTGACAAACTTCTTGCAAAGGCTGAATAATCAGGCCCCTTCTTAAAATTATTATATATGCCCTATGCGAAATACTGTATGCAGGATACCAGGTGTATCTGGCATACAGTATTTTGCGTTGTGCGCGATTATATAAAATTGACAAAGCAAATGATGACAGGTATGATGAATATAACATATAAAAAAGAAAGGCGGGGATCAGAATATATGAAGATATTAATTTTAATAGCTGTGATTCTGTTAGGATGCAATGGGTGTGCGTCGAAAAAAGAGCATATCGGCAATAGCGAAACGACCCCGGCAGTATTATTAGAACTTTGTTCGGACGAAAAAGGAATTCCTTCTTCAAGCTCACAAATCGAAGTAAAAATGATAAACAAAGGGGAACGGGACATCGTAACCGGCGAAGCATATTCGATTGAAATTTTTCTTAACAATAAATGGACGGAAGTTCCGCTTTCAATATCACATGAAGATATTGCCTACTTGATCGAGGCAGGTGAAGAAAAAAATTTTATCTGTATGTTAGAGGGGATTTCAGAAAATGGATTATATAGAATAAAAAAACCATATTCTATTGATGCAGAAAACGCCTCATCGTCAACAGAATATGCCTATGCAGAATTTCGAATAAGTTCGGATAAAACAGAAGGTTAAAAAATGGCTCTCGTTTATCAGAAAACGAGAGCCAAAGCTGTTTGCTCATTGAAGCAGAATGTATTCGTATTGTTAAATGATGATCCGGCAGGCATCAAATGGATGCCTGCTGTTCTTTTTCGAGATTTTTATTTGCGGTAGAGAGCATCAGCTTGATACGGTTCAGCTGATTTACCTCGCTGGCACCCGGATCGTAGTCGATCGCAACAATATTGGATTCCGGGTGAAGCCGTCTAAGCTCTTTAATAACACCTTTTCCGACCACATGGTTTGGAAGGCAGGCAAACGGCTGTGTGCAGACGATATTCTTTGCGCCTGTCTCGATCAGCTCCAGCATTTCGCCGGTCAGGAACCATCCCTCACCGGTCTGGTTGCCAAGCTGAACAACTTCACTTGCCATGGAGGCAAGATGTTCAATTCTGGACGGCGGAGTAAAACGCTTGCTCTTTTTATATGCGTCCACAGCCGGCTTCCGGAACCATTCGATCACCTTGATACCGAGATTTGCGAGCCGGGCGGAAGACTTCTTCATTCCCAGATGGGTATGCTTGAAGTTGGAGTTGTAGAAGCAGTACAGCAGAAAGTCTACAAGATCCGGCACAACCGCCTCTGCGCCTTCGTGCTCCAGAAGATCAACCAGATAATTGTTTGCCGCCGGAAGGAATTTGACAAGGATTTCTCCTACAACTCCTACACGGGGCTTTTTCTCATCCGTGATCGGCAGAGTATCAAAGTCATGAATGATCTGCCGGCAAAGTTTTTTGAACCGGCGTCTGGAAGGATATCCTTCAGAGACAAATTTCCGGCAGACAGCAGCCCATTTTTCATAGAGCGCATTGGCAGATCCTTTTTCAGCCTCATACGGACGAATCCGATAGAGACACCGCATAAAGACATCTCCAAGGACTGCGGCATACACACCGCGCAGCGCCAGCATCGGCGTAATCTTGAATCCAGGATTCTTTTCCAGTCCGCTCAGGTTGATGGAAATAACCGGGATATGGGCATATCCGGCTTTCTTCAGAGCGCGGCGGATAAATCCGATATAGTTTGAAGCACGGCAACCGCCTCCCGTCTGGGAAATAATCACCGCAAGATGATCGGTATCATATTTTCCGGAAAGGATCGCATCCATGATCTGGCCTACAACCATCAGAGACGGATAGCAGGCGTCATTGTTGACATATTTCAGGCCGACATTGACCGCATCCCGGTTATCATTTGGAAGCACTTCAATCTTGTAGCCGGAAGCCCGGAATGCAGGCTCAATCAGATCAAAGTGGATCGGTGACATCTGCGGACAAAGGATGGTATACGTTTCCTTCATCTCTTTTGTAAACGGAATTTTTTCAATTGCAGCACTTCGAACTTCACGTTTTTCTTTTTTTACATCTCTTGCGCGGATAGCCGCAAGAAGAGAACGGATACGGATTCTGGCTGCGCCCAGATTGTTGACCTCATCAATTTTCAGCGAGGTATAAATCTTTCCGGAACCGGTCAGAATATCTGCCACCTCATCGGTGGTTACCGCATCAAGTCCACACCCGAAAGAGTTAAGCTGGATCAGATCCAGGTTCTCAGTTGTCTTGACATAGTTTGCAGCCGCGTAAAGACGGGAATGATACATCCACTGGTCCATGACATTAAGCGGCCGTTCCACCGGATTTAAGTGAGAGATGGAATCCTCTGTCAGCACGGCAATTCCATAAGAAGTAATCAGTTCCGGAATACCGTGGTTGACTTCCGGGTCATAATGGTACGGACGACCTGCCAGCACAATTCCATGGCGGCCGGTTTTATCCAGATAAGCGAGGGTCTCCTCGCCTTTTTTACGGATATCGTCCCGGCAGTTTTCCAGTTCTACCCATCCTTTGTGGGCAACATCCCGGATTTTTTCCTCCGGAATCCGGAATTTTTCAGAGAAGATTTCGACCAGGCGGTCCGCCATGATCTCTTCGCTTGTCAGTGCAAGGAACGGATTCATGAAATCAACCTTTCCCTGTACGATCTCGTCCATATTGTTTTTGATATTTTCCGCATAGGAGGTAACGATCGGGCAGTTGTAGTGGTTGTTCGCATCCGGAAATTCATTCCGTTCGTATGGAATGCAAGGGTAGAAGATCCGGTCCACATTCTGACGGATCAGCCACTCCACATGGCCGTGGGCAAGCTTTGCCGGATAGCACTCGGACTCGCTTGGGATGGATTCGATTCCCATCTCATAGATCTTTCTCGAAGAAGAAGGAGAAAGAACAACAGAAAATCCCAGTTCTGTAAAGAAGGTAAACCACAGAGGGTAATCTTCGTACATGTTCAGTACTCTTGGAAGTCCGATCGTTCCGTGAGGAGCCTCTTCCTTTGGAAGCGGCTTGTAGCCAAAATACCGCTCGTTTTTATAGGAGAAGAGGTTTGGAATATCGGTGTTGGTCTTTTCCTTTCCAAGACCCCGCTCACAACGGTTTCCGGTGATGAAACGTCTTCCGCCGGTAAACTTGTTGATTGTCAGACGGCAGTGGTTGGCACATCTCTGACATTTTGCCATGGATGTTTCGTATGTCAGATTTTCAATATCTTCGATAGAGAGCATGGTTGTCTCTTTGCAGTCATATGTATGGTACCGTTCACGGGCAATCAGTGCTGCTCCAAATGCTCCCATGATTCCGGCGATATCCGGGCGGACAGCCTCGCAGTTGGCGATTTTTTCAAAGCTGCGCAGTACAGCATTGTTATAGAAAGTACCGCCCTGGACAACAATGTTCTTACCAAGTTCCGATGCGTCGGAAACCTTGATAACCTTGAACAGCGCATTCTTGATGACGGAGTAGGCAAGACCGGCGGAAATATCGGCAACAGAAGCGCCTTCTTTCTGGGCCTGCTTTACTTTTGAGTTCATAAATACCGTACATCGTGTTCCAAGGTCAATCGGATGTTTTGCGTAAAGCGCTTCGTCAGCAAAATCCTCCACAGAGTAATTCAGTGATTTGGCGAATGTTTCAATGAAAGAACCGCATCCGGAGGAGCAGGCTTCATTGAGCTGTACGGAATCTACCGTATGATTTTTGATTTTGATACATTTCATATCCTGGCCGCCGATGTCGAGAATACAGTCCACATCCGGTTCGAAGAAAGAGGCCGCATAATAATGCGAGATCGTCTCGACTTCTCCCTCATCCAGAAGGAACGCAGCTTTCATCAGCGCCTCTCCGTATCCGGTGGAGCAGGAGTAGGCAATCCGTGCATCTTCCGGAAGCCTGGAATAAATATCTTTCAGCGCGGTGATCGTTGTAGCAAGCGGATCTCCGTCATTTCCGTGGTAGAAGGAATAAAGAAGCGTACCGTCCTCACCTACAAGCGCCGCCTTTGTCGTAGTGGAACCTGCATCGATTCCAAGATAAACATTCCCTTTGTAGGTGGAAAGATCCTTGACAGGGACCTGATGTCTGTCATGCCGTTCCTTAAATTCACGGAACTCCTCCTCGGAAGCGAAGAGAGGGTCAAGACGCTCCACTTCGAAATCCATCTGGATATGATTTGCCAGACGTTTCTGCAGCTCAATAATCGGAACATCCAGATCTTTTTTGGAATTCAGTGCGGATCCAACAGCAGCAAACAGGTGGGAGTTCTTCGGAGCAATCGTATGTTCGTCATCCAGCTCCAGTGTCCGGATAAATGCCGCTCTCAGCTCGGAGAGGAAATGCAGCGGACCGCCGAGGAACGCAACATGTCCGCGGATCGGCTTTCCGCATGCCAGACCGCTGATCGTCTGATTGACTACCGCCTGGAAAATAGAGGCTGCCAGGTCCTCCTTTGCGGCACCGTCATTGATCAGAGGCTGGATATCTGTCTTGGCAAACACACCGCAGCGTGCGGCAATATCATATAAGGCATTATAATTTTTTGCATATTCATTCAAACCTGTGGCATCCGTTTGAAGAAGAGAGGCCATCTGGTCGATAAAGGAACCGGTACCTCCGGCACAGATTCCGTTCATTCTCTGTTCCACATTTCCGTTTTCAAAATAGATAATCTTTGCGTCTTCGCCGCCAAGTTCGATGGCGACATCGGTCTGAGGAGCATAATCCTGTAAGGCAGTGGACACAGCAATTACTTCCTGGACAAAAGGAACACCGAGGTGCTTTGCCAGGGTAAGGCCGCCGCTTCCGGTAATGACCGGAGATACATGAATGGCCCCGAGCTGGTGGACAGCTCTTCCAAGCAAGTCAGAAAGGGTTTCCTGAATGTTGGCAAAATGTCGTTCATAATCTGAGAATACCATCTCATTCTTTTCATCAAGAACTGCGATCTTGACTGTTGTAGAACCGATGTCAATTCCCAGAGTGAATATATCCCTTTGGCTCATATTGTGTTACTCCTTTTCTATCTTATATGTGCAGATGTATTTCTTCTTATGACTAATATATTTTTGCAACATCGTTTATTATACGACAAAAAGGAGCAAGATACAATAAAATCTTCCTAAGGAAAAATGAATTTCCTGTAAAGTCCGGGAAGAATTCCTGTAAAGTCTGTGAAGCCGATTGACAAAAAAACAGGGAGAGGATACAATGAAAAACGAGTATGAAAGGAGAAAAAAGATGAATTGGATTTCACGTTTAGAGCGTAAATTTGGCAGATATGCGATTCCGAATCTGATGTATTTTATTATTATTCTGTATGGAATCGGATTTGTGCTGGACTACATCAATCCGTATTTTTATATCCAGTATCTGTCGTTGAACGCAGCTGAAATTCTGCACGGACAAATTTGGAGAATCGTTACATTTTTGATTCAGCCGCCGTCAAACAACCTGATCTTTCTGATCATTGCTCTTTATTTTTATTATATGATTGGAAGAACGCTGGAGCAGACGTGGGGATCATTCCGGTTCAACCTTTATTTTTTTACCGGTGTGCTGTTCCACGTGATTGCCGCCCTTTTGATCTATCTGGTTACAGGTCAGGTCTACATGCTGGGTACGTCCTATCTGAACCTTTCCCTGTTCTTTGCTTTTGCAGCGGTATATCCGGACATGGAGTTCCTTCTGTTTTATATTCTGCCTGTCAAGGCAAAATGGCTGGCATGGATCGACGGGGCATTTTTCATCTGGACGATCATTCAGGGTTTTCTTCCGTCATATGGCGGAACATACACCAGCTACCGGGCAAGTGCTTTTGCGGCGGCAATTTCGATTCTGAATTTTGTGATTTTTTATGTTTCAACGAGAAACTACGCACAATTTTCTCCAAAGCAGCAGAAGCGCAGAAGAGAATTCAAAAAACAGATGAAAGCAAGGCCGCAGAATCATTATTCCGCGCAGCCTGACGGCAGAGTGCCGAAGCACCGGTGTGCAGTCTGCGGGCGGACGGAGCTGGACCATCCGGAACTGGAATTCCGCTACTGCTCAAAATGTAATGGAAACTATGAATACTGTCAGGATCATCTGTTTACACATGAACATGTAAAATAGAAAGGCACATCAAGAGGTTACGACCAGAAAGGAATGGAAGAAAATGAAGAAGACGAAGATTGTATGCACAATGGGACCAAATGCAAATGATGAGAATCTGATGAGAAATCTTGTGAAAAACGGGATGAATATTGCGAGATTCAATTTTTCACATGGTGACTATGAAGAGCATAAGTTCCGTATGGATATGCTCAAGAAGATCCGGGAAGAGGAGAAACTGCCGGTTGCAATTCTTCTGGATACAAAAGGACCGGAGATTCGTACAGGTGTCCTGAAAGACGGAAAGAAAGTGATATTACAGGAGGGGGCTGAATTCACATTGACTTCCGAGGACATTGTCGGAGATGAACACAAAGTTTCCATCACTTACAGCGGGCTGACCGAAGATGTAATGCCTGGACGGAAAATCCTGATTGATGACGGACTTATAGAGCTGGAAGTTGTCAGAATTACAGAAAACGATATTATCTGTAAGGTAATCAACGGAGGAGAACTCGGGGAGAAGAAGGGGATCAATGTACCGAATGTACCGGTACGTCTTCCGGCTATTACAGAGAAAGACAGAGAGGACATTAAATTCGGCGTCAGCCAGGGCATCGATTTTATCGCAGCTTCCTTTGTAAGAAACGCAGAGTGCATTATCGAAATCCGAAGCTGGTTAAGAGAATGTAACGCCCCTTATATTCCGATCATAGCAAAAATTGAAAATGCGGAAGGAATCCGCAATATCGATGAAATTATCCGCTGCGCGGACGGTGTCATGGTTGCAAGAGGTGATATGGGTGTGGAAATTCCGGCACAGGAAGTTCCGTATATCCAGAAGGAAATTATTAAGAAATGTAATGACAACTTCAAACCGGTTATTACAGCGACACAGATGCTTGACTCCATGATCCGGAATCCTCGCCCGACACGTGCAGAGGTAACCGACGTGGCAAATGCGGTATATGACGGAACCGATGCTGTCATGCTTTCCGGGGAGACAGCACAGGGTAAATACCCGGTAGAGGCACTCAAGATGATGGTGCAGATCGTAGAAAATACGGAGAGCCATCTGGACTATGATGTGCTTCTGAAAAAAGCACAGCAGCACAGAAGACAGAGCATCTCCAGTGCTATCGGATTTTCCACTGTAGCAACAGCAGACAACCTGGATGCAAAATGTATTGTCGCGCCGACCATGTCCGGAGCAACCGCGAAGGTGGTATCCAAATTCAAACCGAGAGCAGATGTCATCGGTGTCAGTCCGGATGAGGCGACACTCCGCAGAATGCAGATTTACTGGGGCGTACGTCCGCTGAAATCTATTCCGCTGAAGTCTATGGAAGATGTCTGTGAAAACGCGCTTGAGATGGTAAAAGCGAAACAGTACGTGGAACCGGGGGATATCGTTGTATTGACGGCAGGGCTTCCTGCACCGATGGGATCTTATTCTTATGCGGGGAACAGCGGAAGCAATATGATGAGAATTGCGGTAATTGAATAAAAAATGCAGTCAGGGCGGACAGAATTGTCTGTCCTGATTTTTCTTGACTTTCCGGGAAAATGTGCTATAGTAGTACCATAAAGAGCTACTGAGGAGAAAATATGGGTACAGAACAGTTTAAAGAGCATTTAATGAAATTTGATTTAACGAGACAGGAGGCTTCCCTTTATGAGAGCCTTCTTGAGAATGGAAAGCTGACCGGATATGAGGCGGCAAAACTGACGGGAATTTCCCGTTCGAATGTCTATGCCTCGCTGGCTTCTCTGTGCGAGAAAGGAGCAGCTTATCTGGAAGAAAATGAGACAGGCAGAAAATATCTTGCAGTGCCGGTTCAGGAGTTCTGTGAAGAAAAGATTGACCAGCTGAAAAATGAGGAGGACTGGCTGCTTCTCCATGCGCCTGTTCAGAAAAAAGAAGAGGAAGGCTACATCACCATTTCCGGACAGGAGGCAGTGGAGTCAAAGGCAAGAGGTCTTCTGAAAAAAGCAGAAGAAAGAGTTTATATTTCAGCCGGACAGTCTTTCCTGAAAGTAGTGCTTCCGGATCTGCAGACTCTTTCCGATGCAGGAAAGAAAGTCGTCATCATCACAGACTGGGAAGAGTTACAAGAACCAGGGACCATTTACCGTGCCGGGGACAAAAAAGGGCAGGTGGGAATGATTGTGGATTCCTCCTTTGTCCTGAGCGGAGAATATGGAGAGCGGTCCGGAAACACCTGTCTGTATACAGGCCAGCGCAATTTCGTTGAGATTTTCAAAGAGGCGATGGCAAATGAGATAAAAGTGATTGAACTTACGAAAGGAGAAAAGAACTGATGGAAAAGAAACCATTTGTTTCCAAAGAAAAACTGGATGAAATTATTCAGGAATTTCCGACCCCGTTTCACCTGTACGATGAAAAGGGAATTCGGGAGAACGCAAGAGCTTTAAAGGAGGCCTTTGCATGGAATCCGGGATATAAAGAATATTTTGCAGTAAAGGCGACACCGAATCCGTTCTTGATTCAGATTTTAAAGGAGTATGGCTGCGGCTGTGACTGTTCCTCTTTTACGGAGCTGATGTTATCCGGGGCAATGGGAATGAAAGGAGAGGACATCATGTTTTCATCCAATGATACTCCGGCAGAGGACTTTCAGCTTGCCGACCGGCTGGGAGCGATCATCAATCTGGATGATATTACCCACATTGAATTTCTGGAAGAAGCCATCGGACATATCCCGGAGACGATCAGCTGCCGTTACAATCCGGGTGGAGTTTTTCAGATTACCAATGACATCATGGACAACCCGGGAGATGCCAAATACGGCATGACAACAGAACAGATCACAGAAGCATTTAAAATCCTGAAGTCAAAAGGAGCAAAAGAGTTCGGAATCCACGCATTTCTTGCAAGCAACACGGTGACGAATGAGTACTACCCGATGCTTGCCGAAGTGCTTTTCAAAACAGCGGTCAGGCTGAAAGAAGAGACCGGTGTTCATATCAAATTTATCAATCTTTCCGGCGGAATCGGAATTCCATACCGTCCGGACCAGGAGCCGAATGATATCCGCGTTATCGGAGAGGGAGTAAGAAAAGTATATGAAAAGGTACTCGTTCCGGCAGGAATGGGCGATGTGGCAATCTACACGGAACTTGGAAGATTTATGATGGGACCGTACGGATGCCTTGTGACAAAAGCGATCCATGAAAAACATACGCATAAAGAATATATCGGCGTGGATGCCTGTGCGGTCAATCTGATGCGCCCGGCCATGTATGGTGCATACCATCATATTACAGTAATGGGAAAAGAAAATGAACCTTGCGACCACAAATACGATGTCACCGGATCTCTCTGCGAGAATAACGATAAATTCGCGATCGACAGGATGCTTCCGAAGATCGATATGGGAGATGTGCTCGTGATCCACGACACCGGAGCACACGGATTTTCCATGGGCTACAATTACAACGGAAAACTCAAATCTGCAGAAGTCCTTTTGAAAGAAGACGGAACAGCACAGCTGATCCGCCGGGCCGAGACTCCGGCAGACTACTTTGCAACCTTCGACTGCTTTGAGATCGGAAAAGAACTGATCGCGGAATCAGAAAAAATCTGGAAATAATTCCTTGCAAACAAAGAGTTGCTGTGATATAATAATTCTCGGCTTAATCAGCCGGGAAAAGCCGGCGTGTCGGAATGGCAGACGAGGCAGACTCAAAATCTGTTATGGGCAACCATGTGCGGGTTCAAGTCCCGCCGCCGGCAGTACTTTATCAAATAAAGAGATACGAAAAGAGCGGGAAAACCACAGGGAAAAGGGGGGTCCCGCTGTTTTTGAATAATTGGAAATTTGAAAGGGCAGCAAGAGGTAGATTCTTTTTTTGGGGCAGTGGAAAATGATGATGTATACCGTACGATCACTCTCTATATGACAGGGGTGCTAAGTAAGGAACAAACACTGGAGGCACTAAAAATTCGCAAATTATTTAATCAGATGGTATTTGCAACGGAACATTCATTGCAATATCTTCATTTCGAAAGAAGGGAGTTTGTATGAATCAGGATCAGTTCAGCGCAATGTTGGCTATTATTATACCGCCTATTATCGATCAAATTGTAAAAAATAGTAATATAGATGAAAAATCGGCAATTTCATGTTTTTATCGATCGAAATTATACAAGGAACTTTCTGATGAACAATCGAAACTATGGCATTACAGCCCTCTGACACTTTATACGATGTACCAGGATGAACTTTTAACAGGATCCTATGATTATCTGGAGGAGGCATAAGAAGATGAGCAAAGAAGCCGGTTTTTTGATTTACTGCATGGAGAGATATCGTCATTTTAAAGGGCTCTCTGGTTCTGAAGTTGCAGATCTGTTCGAAAGCTGCAAAGTGGATGAGTATATTATGAAGTATTTTGAGTCTCTCCATACAATGGGAGAGCAGTATATCATAAAGGATATTGATGATTATATTGCCGAAATGAAAAATTAAAATTAAATGTTTGGAAACATGAAAGATCAGAGCAGTTGCTCCAACAATGCAGTCGTATCGTTGGATGATTAACGGCTCTTTTTTTATTTGATAAGGAAATTAGTCGTTAAAATCACATCTGAATAAAGAAATCTCCATTCTGTCGAATTTTGGTCTTTTTTATCTATCTCAAATCCACGGGAAATAAGCAAAACATACAAAAATAGAAAAAATTAATACCTATAATAGACAAAATGTATAAAAAACAAAATGAAATTTTGGCGGTTATTTTTGTATAAAGTCGATTGTCAACAATTGACTTTATACAGGGGGGGGGGTATAATAAACTCAATAATTTCGCAAAGTAAAGTGAAAAAGGAGACGACTATGGCCAAAGCATCAATATCACGAAAAACACTGAGGGAACAGGTTGCGGAAGTTTTGCGAAAGAAAATTTTAAATGGAGAAATCAAACCGGGAGAAAGGATGATTGAAGCCCAGATTTCCGAGGAGTTTCAGACAAGCAGAGGGCCGGTCCGGGAAGCATTAAGACAGCTTGAAGAGGAAGGGCTGCTTGAATACGAATCTCATAAGGGATGTATTGTAAGAACAATGACTTATGCAGAAATGCAGGAAGCCTATCTGATTCGTTCGACGTTAGAAGAACTTGCGGTCAAAATGTGCTCCGGAAAACTGACGGAAGAACTGGACAGAAAAATGGAGAACAATCTCAGAAAACTTGGCGAGGCGGCCGGCAGAAAAGATCTTTATCAGATCATTGAACTGGACGAACAGTTTCATTCTTATGTGGTAATGGCATCTCACAGTGATAAGCTCTACAAAGTATGGAAGTCGTTGGAAAGCGGGAACACGGCAGCTTACTATACGATGGGATCGGAAGCACTGGTGCCATTTGATTATATCCAGTATAACCACCAGAGGATTCTGGATTCGTTCCGGATGCAGTCAGTGGAGCAGATCTGCGAAGAGATCCAGCAGCATTACATGATTGTGCCGGAAGTATTATTCCAGGAACTTCAAAAGAAAAAGCAGTCAGAAGAAAGCTGACGGGAAAAAGAAGGGAGAGAAAAAGATGCTGAAATTTATTGGGAAACGGCTGGCATATGCAATTCTGACATTGTTTTTGATTGCAACAGCTACATTTTTTCTTGTAGCGGGGGCACCTGGAGATCCGATTGCAGCAAAGGTCGGACAGATGCCGGAGCAGGCACAGGAGATTATTGAGAAAAAGTACGGACTGGACAAGCCGGTATTTCAAAGGTATCTCACATATATGAAGAACCTTTTGACAACCGGGAATTTCGGAGAATCCATTGTTTACACCGGAAAAACGGCGAATGAAGTAATCAGGGAAAATACATGGACTTCGGCCAAAATAGGATTGCTTGCTATTTTGTTCCAGGTGACCATCGGAGTGGCGCTTGGCATGATAGCGGCGCTGAACCGGGGAAGGCCGGTGGATCATGTGATACGGGTGCTCGTCGTGCTGGCAATCTGTGTGCCAAGCTTTGTGTTTGCAGCTGTTTTGCAGTATTTTCTCGCATTCAAATGGAAACTGGTTCCGGTATTTGGATGGGGAGAGTTAAAGCACTACATTCTCCCGGTTGCGGCATACGCCATCGGAGGAATCGCTTCCTATACGAAATATACACGAAGCAGCATGATCTCCGTGATCGGGGAAGACTATATCGTTACGGCTCAGGCGAAGGGCTGTAACCGGAAGAGAGTCGTCAAAAAACACGTTCTTCGGAACTCCATGATCCCGATTATTACCATGATCGGACCGGCGATTTCAGGAGTGTTTGCAGGATCCTTTATTCTTGAGAAGATGTTTTCGATTCCGGGGCTTGGTTTTTACTATGTAAAAGCAGTTTCGGACAATGACTATACGATGATTATCGGACTTACCATTTTCTTTGCAATCCTGTTTGTGGGAGCACTGATTGTTGTGGATATTCTGTACGGCATCGTGGATCCGCGGATCCGGGTCGCAAAGGGAAAGAAGTAAAAGCGAGGTGAGCAAGTGATGGAAATGAGAGAGAACATCAATATTTCAGACTCTGTGAATGATACAGAGGATCTGTTTGAACGAATCGGCACAGAAGGATTGTCGGGAGAAGAACTGGGAGCGAAGTCCCTTACATACTGGGCGGATGTCTGGAGAAGATTCAAAGCCAACAAGCTTGCAATCTTCGGACTGATCCTCCTGATTGCGATTATTCTGCTGCTGTTTTTGGGCCCGACGATTTCGGGAAAGGATTATCAGTATATCAATGCGGACATTAAAAATCAGGGACCGAGTGCCGAGCACTGGTTTGGAACAGATGATATGGGAAGAGATCTGTTTACCCGTGTCTGTGTCGGCGGCCGGATTTCGATTTATATCGGTCTTTGCTGTACCGCAGTAATGTTTGTCATCGGGGCTCTGGCCGGAGCACTGGCCGGATTAAAAGGCGGGCTGGTAGACGATATCATCATGAGACTTTGCGAACTGATCGGAAATCTTCCGTATCTGATTATTGTCACGATTCTGTCCATGGTTATGGGAAGAAGCCTGTTTTCCCTTGTGTTCGCCATGAGCCTGACGGCCTGGGTAGGAACAGCGCGTATGGTCCGGGGCCAGATTCTTCAGATCAAGGAACAGGATTATGTACAGGCGGCAAAAGCACTTGGAGCGTCCACAGGCAGAATCATTATCAAGCATCTGCTCCCGAACACCCTTGGAATTATCATGGTAGATATCACCATGTCGATTCCAGGATTCGTATTCAGCGAGGCGTTTTTAAGTTATATCGGGCTGGGTGTGAGACCGCCGGAGACAAGCTGGGGTGCGCTGGCATCCGCAGGGCAGCAGCAGCTGATGTTCTATCCGCACCAGTTGTTCTTCCCGTGTCTGATGATTGTCCTTACGATGCTGTCATTCCATCTGATCGGTGACGGACTTTCTGACGCACTGGATCCAAAACTGAGAAAATAAGGGGGAATCATGATGAACGAAAATATATTGGAAGTAAAGAATCTGCATGTTTCCTTCAAAACCTATGCCGGGATATCACATGCAGTAAGAGGAGTGGACTTCAGTCTGAGAAAAGGAGAAACACTTGCGATCGTAGGCGAATCCGGATGTGGAAAGACCGTGACATCCAAAGCGATTATGGGGCTTCTTCCGGCCCAGAATACGATGATTGAAAAAGGCGGCGGGGCACAGATCCTGTTCCAGGGAGACAATCTTTTGGACTATACGGAAAATCAGATGACCCAGATCAGAGGAAGCAAGATTTCCATGATTTTTCAGGATCCGATGACATCGCTGAATCCGACCATGAAGATCGGAGAGCAGATCGCGGAAAGTATCCTGATCCATACACAGACGTCCAAAGAACATGCAATGAAAGAAGCCGAAAAGATGCTGGAACTGGTAAAAATTCCAAATGCGTCAAAGCGGATGAAGCAGTATCCGTTCGAATTTTCCGGAGGAATGAGGCAGAGAGCCATGATTGCAGTTGCCCTTGCGTGCAAGCCGGAGATTCTGATTGCCGATGAACCGACCACTGCGCTGGATGTTACTATTCAGGCTCAGATCATGGATCTGATCGGAGACCTGCAGAAAGAACTGAACATGGCAGTAATCCTTGTTACACACGACCTGGGAGTCGTGGCGAGCGTGGCGGACTATATTCAGGTCATGTACGCAGGTAAGATTGTGGAAAGAGGAACGGTAGACGAGATCTTCTACCAGTCCACTCATCCGTACACAAGAGCGCTGCTCAACTCGGTTCCGAAAATTCATTCGAACAACAAAGAAACCTTGTATTCTTTAAAGGGAACGCCGCCGGATCTGATTAACCCTCCTAAGGGATGTTCTTTTGCACCGAGATGTGAATACGGCATGAAGATCTGCAGAATGCAGTATCCTGAGGAGACGAAATTCAGCCATTCCCAGAAATGTTCCTGCTGGCTGCACCATCCGAAGGCGGATGTCAGCGGACTTCCGGAAAATATGATCAGAAGGGGGAATCAGTGATGGACGAGAAAAAGGTTCTGATTGAAGTCAAAGACTTAAAAAAGTATTTTCAGGTGGGACGCCATCAGACATTAAAAGCGGTGGATGGAGTCAGCTTTAAAATCTATAAAGGCGAGACGCTGGGGCTTGTAGGAGAGTCGGGCTGCGGGAAAACGACGTGCGGCAAAACCGTAATGGGACTTTATGATGCCACCGGAGGAGAAGTGATCTTTGACGGGGTGGAAATTCACAGCCTACATAAAAAAGAGAAAAAGGAATTCACAAAGAGAGCACAGATTATTTTCCAGGACCCGTATTCCTCTTTGAATCCGAGAATGACGGTAGGGGATATTATCGGAGAAGGGATCGACATTCATAAGCTGTATACAGGAAAAGAACGTCAGGAAAAGATTTATGAACTGCTGGAACTGGTGGGCCTGAACAGGGAACATGCTCTCCGTTTCCCGCATGAATTTTCCGGAGGTCAGCGTCAGAGGATCGGAATTGCAAGAGCGCTTGCCATTGAACCGGAATTTATCGTATGTGACGAGCCGATTTCCGCGCTGGACGTATCCATCCAGGCGCAGATCGTCAACCTTCTGATTGAGCTTCAGAAGAAAAAGAATCTGACCTATCTTTTCATCGCCCATGATCTTTCCATGGTAAAGCATATCTCCGATCGGGTCGGCGTTATGTATCTCGGAAACATGGTGGAATTCGCGTCCAGCAATGGGCTGTATGACAATCCGCTGCATCCATACACGAAGGCATTGATGTCGGCGATTCCGATTCCGGATCCGAAAGAGGAAAAGAAAAAGACCCGGATTCCGATTGAGGGCGAGATCCCAAGTCCGGTCAATCCAAAGCCGGGATGCCGGTTTGCCGCACGGTGCCAGTACGCGACGGATCTTTGCCGCAGCGAGACGCCGAAGCTTGAGGAGATAGAGACGGGACATTTTGTAGCATGCCACAGGGTAAAAGAGATCTGACAATCCGTGGATACATGGATTTAGGATAGAGAACAAAATTTTAAAAAGGAGGAATAGTATGAAAAAGAGAGTACTTGCATGTCTGCTTGCGGCAGTCATGACAGCAGGGCTTCTCGCAGGATGCGGAGGCGATGAAAAATCAGGTGGAGGCGGATCTTCCGAACAGGTGCTGAACATTTCCACCAACAGCGTGGTAGTCGGATTAAATCCACTGGTCAATACAACAGCGCCGGACAATAACGCCCACAACATGATTTATGATCCTCTCGTAAGAGACCGTTCCGCAAAGGACAATACGGATGAGATTGTGCCTGCAGCAGCCGAAAGCTGGGATGTCAGCGAGGATGGACTGACCTACACATTCCACATGAATCCGGACGCAAAGTGGAGCGATGGATCCAAGGTGACGGCCAACGATTTTGAATTTACGTTCAAACAGATGGCAGACCCAAATACAGCGGCAACGAATGCATGGCTGTTTGACGGAGTCATTGTCAATTTCTCAGAGGCATTGTACAACAATGGAAAGACACCGGATGAAATCGGTGTCAAGGCATTGGATGAGGAAACTCTGGAAATCCAGCTGGTACACCCGGCGTCCTATTTCTTACAGCTGGTAGCAGGTTCCGCATATCCGGTCAACCAGGCCAAATATGAGGAATATGGATCCGAATATGGAACTGCTCCGGATAAGACAGTCTACAACGGACCGTTAAAAGTGACAAGCTGGAATCAGAATACCGAGATGGTTCTGGAGAAGAACGACCAGTACTGGGGACAGGAAGACATGCAGCTGGATAAAGTCAATTACAAGGTCATCCAGGAATCTTCCACAGCAGTGCAGGCGTTTATCAACGGCGAGCTGGATGTTGTCAGCACATCGGACACCAACTGGGGTAAAACCATCACGGCGGCCGGCGACTCCCAGGAGATGACGGTTCCGTCCAGTGCACCGGATTTCTTTATGTTCAATCTGAAAAATGAATATTTGAGCAATACGAAAATCCGCCAGGCACTTTCCATTGCTTTTGACAGGCAGGAAATGGTAGATACGCTCCGGGATGGTATGTCTGTACCGATTTACTCTATGATGCCTGATACGATGAAGGTTGGAGACCAAACCTATACAGAACTCGTAGACGGACAGAATTATTTTGTGACTCAGATGCAGGAAGAATACCAGGATCCGAAGGCGCTTCTGCAGGAGGGACTTGCAGAGCTTGGAAAGAGTACAGATCCGTCTCAGATGACGATCCGCTACGCAAGCCGAGGAACAACAGAACTTTCCAAGAAGATCGGTGAGTGGATGAAACAGGTATGGGAAGAAAAGCTTGGCATCAATGTGCAGATCGATATGATGGAATGGAACATCATGTGGGATAAAATCGATGCCGGAGATTATGACATTGCCTGCGGAGGCTGGGGACCGTACTATAATGAACCAAGTGCACTTCTGCAGCTGTTTGAACCGGTCAATGGTTATTTCAACGCAGACAAGACAGGATGGAACAATGAAGATTCCAAGAAGTTTACAGAACTTCTGAATCAGGCAAAAGATGTCGTAGATGACAAGGAAAAGGCGGAGATCTATCTTCAGGCGGAACAGCTTGTGGTAGGAAATGCCCTGATTGCTCCAATGTACCTGGAAGCATCACCGACTTACGTGAAAAACTATGTGAAAAATTATTATGTAACAACAAACGGTCTGGTAGACTTTTCGCAGGTTTCCGTGGAAAATTAGAATACCAGTCATTAAAAAGAGGCCGGTCGCATTTGTGATCGGCCTTTTTCAGAAAAGGAGGAACACCAACAGCATGTACCTGATAAAAAACGGAAGAATCCATGTAGGGGACGGAACTGTCCTGGATGGATGCGACATTTTGACGGAAGGACGGGTGATCCGGGACATCGCGCCTGGCATCTGCTGCCATGAGGCGGAGATGATCGATGCGTCCGGCTGCGAGATTTTCCCTGGATTCATTGATCCTCATTCCTCTGTGGGAGCCATGGGGATGCCGTCCAGATATCTGGACAATCAGGAGAAAACCGACCCGCTGACTCCGCAGATGAATGTGAAATATGCCATTGATCCGGATGAGATCGATGCCCAGGAGTTTTATAAGAGCGGCATCACGGCAGTGGGCCTGACTCCTGGAAATGCCAATGTGATGGGTGGACAGATTGCCGTATGCAAAACTGCCCATATGAAGATGGCAGACAGGCTTGTCAAAGAAAAGGCGGCACTCAAGTGCAGCGTCACATCCGAGGTGAAATCGGTTTATGGCGGACGAAACCAGATGCCAAAAACAAGAATGGGAGCGTTCTGGATTTTTCAGGAGGCCCTCAGAAAGGCAAAAGATCCAAAGCCGGAAGGAAAGGAAAAACTGATTTACGAAGTCTTTGAAAACGGAAGCATGCCGGCCTTTGTGGCGGCCCAGACTGCTGGAGAGATTCAGGGCGTGCTGGAGTTGATGAAAAAGGAACATACCTCTCTTGTCCTTGTGGACGGATATGAGTTTGACCGGGCGCTGGAGGAGATCAAGCAGCAGAATGCCGGACTGATTTTAGGGAATGTCAGCGACTGCTCACAGGTAACCAAGCACGGAATGGATCTTGGGAAAATCTGCGATCTGAATGAAAATGGAAATCTGATTGCGTTTACCGCTTCCAACGGAGGTTTTTCAGAGGGAAGAGAGGTTTTCCTGTGGACCGCCATTGAAGTGTACCGGGCAGGAGTGGACTCGGAAGAAGTGGTGAAGATGATGACGCTGAATCCGGCAAAAATGCTTGGCGTATCTGACAGAATCGGGACACTGGAGGCCGGAAAGGATGCAGACCTTTCCATCTATACCGGAAATCCGGTGAAGACCTATGCGGCAAGAGTCAGAACCAGCATGATCAATGGGGAGGTGGTATTCTGATGGCACAGACTCTGATTCAAAATGGAACGATTTACACAATGGAAGATGGAGATACTGTTTTCACAGGTGAGATTCTGGTGGAGGACGGAAAGATCAAGAAGATCGGCACCCGTATTCCGGAAGAGGAACTTTCCAGGGATGTGGAAGTGATCGATGCGGCAGGGCTTAATGTCATGCCGGGGCTGATCGAGGCGCATTCTCATATCGGATTATTTGATTTTAACGGAGAATCCTCCGTGGATGACGCAAATGAGATGACAAATCCGGTGACGTTGTCCATAGATGCAAGATACAGCGTAAATCCGCAGGCAAGAGAATTCAAGGCAGCGTATTCCCACGGAATTACGACGATGCTTTTGACTCCTGGAAGTGGAAATGTGTTCTGCGGACTTCCGTTTGCGCTGAAGACATATGGAAATAATGTGTTTGACATGTCAATCAAGGCTCCGTGTGCCGTAAAAATAGCTCTTGGAGGAAATCCGAAAGGAACCTATGGCGAGAGGAACCAGCTTCCGATGACCCGGATGGGCGTGGCCCAGGTGCTGTGGGACACCTTCCAAAAAGCAAAAGATTATATGGAAGCAAAAGAATCCGGAGAACATCCGGCATATGATGCGGACATGGAAGCGATGATCCCGGCGCTGAAAGGGGAGATCCCGTGCAAGATTCATTGTACCCAGCATGATATGCTGACCGCCATAGAAGTGGCAAACGCATATGGTGTCCGGTTCTCGCTGGAGCATGCCTGGGGCGCATCCGGTTACATTGACGAGATTGTAGAGAGCGGATGCGATGTCTGCTACGGACCGATCGGAACATACCGGGCGGCAGGAGAGCGGCGGAAAGTAGACATCGAAGCGGTCAAAACGCTGGATGAGCGTGGCGTGAATGTGGCGCTGATCACCGATTCGCCGATTCTCAGCGAGGAGTCTTTGTATCATCACATCGGGGAAGCAGTCAGAGAAGGAGTCCCGTATCTGCGGGCACTGCGCATGGTGACCATCAATCCGGCGCGCATACTTGGAGTGGAAGACCGGGTAGGAACACTCCGGGAGGGGAAGGACGCGGACCTGATCCTGGTGAAAGGAAGGCCGGGACTCGATACGGATGCCAGCGTGTGTAAAACAATGATTGATGGAAAGGTCATCTGGCAGTCTGTTTCATAAGATACTCCTGTCAGGGAAAATGTGGTATAATGACTTTATCAAAACCGTTACCGTATCAGAAAGAAATGAAAAAGGAGGGACAGTCCTATGGATGAACGTTTAACGAATCTGCGTTCCGGGAAGAATCCGAAGGCGCGGATCAAGATTCTGAAAGGTCATTTTGCCACAAGTAATTCTCATATCAATACCTATATCGATATGTCCACAGTCAAAACAAGACACCACAATGCGCGGGAGACAGCCAGGGTTCTGGCGGAGGAATACACGCATACGTACATTGACACGATCGTATGCCTGGATGAAACGGAAGTGATCGGTACATTTATGGCAGAGATTCTGGCGGACGAGACAAATATGTCCATGAGCCACGACAACAATATTTCTGTTGTGACGCCGGAGTTTGATACGATGGGACAGATTTTGTTCCGTGATAATAAGATCCGGATGATTGAAAACAAGCAGGTACTGATTCTGGCGGCTTCGATTACAACAGGAAAGACGATCTTAAAGGCAGCGGAGTCTGTACTGTATTACGGCGGGAAGGTGTGCGGCGTTGCAGGAATTTTCAGTGCTGTGTCCAGGATTGCGGATATGGAAGTGAAATCCATTTTTACTAGCGCGGATCTGCCGGACTACAAAGCATACACTCCGCAGAGCTGCCCGATGTGCAGGGAAGGAAAGCGTGTTGAGGCGCTGGTAAACAGTTACGGATATTCCAAATTATAACAAAGAGTTCCGCTTGCGGAACTCTCGCGCCGGGCGCGGTCGCTTTAGCGGCAAACTTCTGCTTTGCGCGAGTGCGCATTCCGCGGAGCATTTTTATTTAACAGTTTTCTGTCAAATAAGAAAAAACGGCAGTTACCCGGGTGAGGAGGACTGCCGTTTTTGACGCAGTGAGAAAGAAAGTGCTCAGATCATGAAAAAAATGTTGAAAGAAGGCAGAATGTCGGTTATAATACAAAACAGCGATGAACGCTGGCGCGGAAATGATAAAGAAAGAATGAGCATAAGGGAGTAGTTGGCACTTTCGGTGTGACAAAGTCAACATATTGGAGCGATCCTGGCTTTGTATGAAACAACGAGACTTATCTGTATCAGAAGATGATATGGGTAGGACTCGATTTTTTTTGCTCTTTTTACGGAAGTTTCGTGCAGATTTTAAGGGAAGAAAAAACAACTAGGAGGAAAAAGAAATGGGATTTTTGGAACTGTTTTTCATAGCAGTGGGCCTTGCCATGGACGCATTTGCAGTATCCATCTGTAAAGGACTGTCTGTGGGAGTGGCGAAGCCGAAGTACATACTGTGTGTAGGACTTTATTTCGGAGGATTTCAGGCATTGATGCCGACCATCGGATATTTTGTAGGTGTGAATTTTAAGGGAGCTATTCAGAGTGTGGATCACTGGATCGCATTTATTCTGCTGGCCATCATCGGAGGAAATATGATCCGGGAGTCCAGAGGAGAAGAGGAATGCGTGGGTGCACGGTTTGACGTGAAGGAAATGACTGCGCTGGCAGTGGCGACCAGTATCGATGCTCTGGCAGTCGGCGTGACATTTGCGTTTCTGGATGTCAATATTGCCCCGGCAGCAGCGTTTATCGGCTGCCTGACATTTGTGATTTCAGCAGCCGGCCTGAAAATCGGTACGGTATTCGGAACAAAATACAGAAATAAAGCGGAATGTTTCGGCGGAATTGTCCTGATTCTGATCGGACTCAAAATTCTTCTGGAGCATCTTGGCATATTTTAGCATTGTAAAAGAGGGCAAAACGAAGTAAAATAAAAGAAGTATTTTGACATGGAACGGGGTTTGACAATGAATGAAAAACAATTTCAAGACCAGAAAATTGTCCTGATTGACGGACACAGTATTCTGAACAGGGCATTTTACGGACTTCCGGATCTGACCAATGCCGAAGGACTTCATACGAATGCAGTTTATGGATTTTTAAATATTCTTTTTAAAATACTCGAGGAGGAAAAGCCGGAATATCTGACGGTTGCCTTTGACGTCCATGCGCCGACATTCCGGCATGAGATGTACAAGGAGTATAAAGGCACGAGAAAGCCGATGGCGGAAGAGCTCCGGCAGCAGGTTCCGGTGATCAAAGAGGTTCTGAAAGCGATGGGGATCCGACTGATTGAACAGGCAGGACTCGAGGCGGACGACCTGATCGGGACACTTTCCAGACGCTGCGAGGAGGCGGGCATGCAGGTCGTTGTCCTTTCCGGAGACCGGGATCTTCTTCAGCTTGCCACAAAGAAAGTAAAAATCCGTATCCCGAAGACGAAGCAGGGACGGACTGAAGTGGAAGATTATCTGGAAGAGGATGTAAAAGAAAAGTACCAGGTGACGCCGAAAGAGTTTATCGATGTCAAGGCGCTGATGGGAGATACTTCTGACAATATTCCGGGCGTTCCGAGCATCGGAGAGAAGACAGCGACGAAGATTATCGTGGAGTATCAGACGATCGAGAATGCATATGCCCATGTGGACGAACTTAAGCCTCCGAGGGCGGCAAAAGCATTGAAAGAGCATTACGATCTGGCACAGATGAGCAAGGAACTTGCGACGATCAATGTCCATGCGGATTTTCCGTATGAAGTGGAAGAAGGAAAGGTTGGAGAACTCTTTACTGCAGAAGCATATGAGTGGTTCCAGAAGCTGGAATTTAAAAATCTGCTTGGAAAGTTTGAGATTCAGGCTCCGGCTTCCGAAATCGAGGACAGTTTTGTGACCGTAACAGACCCTGCCGGCATGGATGCTGTATTTGAAAAGGCGGCAGGGGCCGGGACGGTAGGTGTTGTTCTGGAGCGGAATACGGAGAATGTTCTTCCGTTATTTGCCGCAATGAGCGGTATTTCCGGAGCGGCGCTTGCCTTTTCAGCAGACGGGAAGGACGAGATCGTTTCCATTCAGACCGGAAACGGGATTTCCGCGGATGCTCTTATGGAACGTCTGTCCGCTCTGACAGAAAGCCGGGCGCAGATTTCCATGTTTGACGTAAAAAAAGAACTGCCGCATGTCCGGGCATGCAGACGGGAGAATTTCTTTGATGTTCATGTAGCCGCCTACCTGCTAAATCCGCTCAAGAGCTCCTATGAGCCGGACGATGTGGCAAGAGAATATCTGGATCTTACGATTGATGCGAAGCTTTCTGAAGAGAAAAAGAGCTGTTATGAGGCGTATACGATGTACCGGGCAGCAGACGTACTCCGGGAAAAGCTGAAAGAATACGGTATGGAAGCACTTTTTGATGAAATCGAGATGCCGCTTGTGTTTGCGCTTTTTGATATGGAGCAGGCAGGCGTGAAAGTGGAAGCGGAAGCCCTGAAAGAATACGGACAGGATCTTGGCGTCCAGATCGAAAGACTGGAGGCGGAGATTTTTGAACTGGCAGGGGAAACCTTTAATATCAATTCTCCGAAACAGCTGGGAGTTGTTCTTTTTGAACACCTGGAGCTCCCTCATGGAAAGAAGACGAAGACAGGATATTCCACAGCGGCAGATATTCTGGAAAAGCTGGCGCCGGACTATCCGGTCGTATCAAAGATTCTGGAATACCGGCAGCTGGCAAAGCTGAAATCCACCTACGCGGACGGACTGGTGAATTTTATTTCGGAGGATCACCGGATTCACGGTACTTTTAACCAGACTGTTACGGCGACCGGCCGGATCAGCAGTACGGAGCCGAATCTTCAGAATATCCCGATCCGGATGGAACTGGGAAGACAGATCCGGAAAGTCTTTGTGCCGGAGGAAGGATTCGTGTTTGTGGATGCGGATTATTCCCAGATTGAGCTTCGGATTCTGGCACACTGTTCGGATGATGAGGCGTTGATTCAGGCATATAAGGAAGCAAAGGACATCCACAGGACGACGGCATCCCAGGTATTCCATACACCGTTTGACGAGGTGACGGACCTGCAGAGAAGAAATGCGAAGGCGGTCAATTTCGGGATTGTCTACGGGATCAGTTCCTTTGGACTTAGTCAGGACTTGAGCATTACAAGAAAAGAAGCGGCAGAATATATTGACCGCTATTTTGAAACCTATCCGGGGGTCAAGGCATATCTGGACGGAGAAGTTGCTTTTGCAAAAGAGCACGGATATGTGACAACGATTTTTGGAAGAAGAAGACCGGTTCCGGAGCTTTCTTCCAGCAACTTCATGCAGAGAAGTTTTGGAGAACGTGTGGCAATGAATTCCCCGATTCAGGGGGCAGCGGCAGACATCATGAAGATTGCGATGATCCGTGTCAATCAGCGGCTTCGTGAGGAACAGATGGAGTCCCGCATTGTCATTCAGGTACACGATGAGCTTCTGGTAGAGGCCAGAATCGATGAAGTAGAGAAAGTTAAAGAGATACTGAAAGAAGAGATGGAACATGCCGCAGATCTGAAGGTTCCGCTGATTGCAGATATGAGCGTCGGATCAAACTGGTATGAGGCCAAATAGAGAAAAGTCAGGAATTCAGATGAAAACAATAGGAATAACAGGAGGAGTCGGGGCCGGAAAAAGCACGGTCCTCGGCTTCCTGGAGACAGACTTTCAGGCAGTTGTCTGCGAAGCGGACAAGGTGGCGCATAAGCTTCAGGAGCCTGGAGAGGTCTGCTATGAGGAAATTATAGAGAAGTTTGGATGCGGAATTCTTGACGGGGATGGAAAGATTGACCGGAAAAAGCTGGGAAACATTGTGTTTGCTGATGAAAAAAAGCTTCAAAGGCTGAACCGGATTGTACACCCCCGGGTCAAGGAATACATCCGAAAGAAAAAAGAGGAAGAAAAAGAGGCTGGTACGCGGATTTTTGTCGTCGAGGCAGCGCTTCTGATCGAGGATCACTATGAGGAGATCTGTGATGAACTCTGGTATATCCATACGCCGGATGAAGTCCGCAGAAAGCGGCTGAAAGAAAGCCGGGGATATACGGACGAAAGGATAGACGGAATCATGAAGAACCAGAAATCGGAAAAACAGTTCCGGAACGCATGCAGCGTAGTGATTGAAAACGGAGAGGATTTTAAAGAGACTTGCATCCAGATCAAAGAAGCGTTAGAATCGTACTAGAAACTTTGAAGGAGAAAGGAAAACATGAGAATTTGCAGTATAGCCAGCGGAAGCAGCGGAAACTGTATTTATGTAGGAGATGAACATACACACGTGCTGGTCGATACCGGGATCAGCAAGAAGCGGATCGAGGAAGGACTGAAGGATCTGGATGTGAAAGGGGACGAGCTGGACGGGATTTTTATTACCCATGAGCACGCCGACCATATTCAGGGGCTTGGAGTTTTCAGCAGAAAGTACGGCATTCCGATCTACGCCACAAAAGGAACGATCGAAGGAATCCGGAATTATAAAAGTCTTGGGAAAATGCCGGAGGGACTGCTCCATGAGATTCGCGCGGATGAGCCGTTTACTTTAAAAGAGCTGACAGTCCGGCCATTTCGGATTTCACACGATGCAAATGAACCGACAGGATACCGCTTCGAAAATGGAAAGAAAGCGGCCGCTGTTGCGACAGATCTGGGGATCTATGATGATTATACTGTGGAGAATCTGAAAAATCTGGACGCGGTTCTTCTGGAGGCCAATCATGACATACATATGCTGGAAGTCGGTGTCTACCCGTATTACCTGAAACAGCGGGTGATGGGAAACCGGGGACATCTTTCCAATGAATCTTCCGGCAGACTGCTGTGCGACATCCTGCACGATGATCTGAAATGCGTGATGCTTGGACATCTGAGCAAGGAGAATAATTATGCCGAGCTGGCCTATGAAACAGTGAAACTGGAAGTCACTCTCGGGGATAATCCATACAAAGGAGAGGACATTCCGATTATGGTTGCCAAAAGAGACACCAGATCGGATATCATTACCGTATAGGAAGAAAACAAAGAAAAGGAGAGGATGGTATGAGTCGTGTTGCCGTTTTGACGGACAGCAACAGTGGAATTACACAGGCAGAAGGGAAGGAACTTGGAATCGGAATCCTTCCGATGCCGTTTTTTATCGATGGGGAAGAATATTTTGAGGAAATTACCTTATCCCAGGAAGAATTTTACGAGCGCCTGAAAGCAAATCATGATATTAAAACTTCCCAGCCTGCGCCGGGGGATGTCATGGGATTGTGGGACAAATATCTGGAAGAGTACGATGAAATTGTCTATATTCCGATGTCCAGCGGGCTGAGCAGTTCCTGCGAGACTGCCATGATGCTGGCGGATGATTATGACGGACGTGTGCAGGTAGTCAACAACCAGAGGATTTCCGTGACGCAGCGGCAGTCTGTCAAGGACGCCATCTGGCTTGCATCCGAAGGAAAATCCGCAGCCGGGATCCGGGAAATTCTGGAAAAAAACAAATTTGAATCCAGTATTTACATTACTGTGGACACGCTGAAATATCTGAAAAAGGGCGGAAGAATCACACCGGCCGCTGCAGCAATCGGAACAGTCCTGAATCTGAAACCGGTTCTGCAGATCCAGGGAGAAAAGCTGGATGCCTATGCCAAGGTCAGAGGATGGAAACAGGCGAAGAAGACAATGCTCGACGCCATGGAAAAAGACCTGCTTCACCGTTTTGGAAATCAGCCGGTACACCTCGAAGCAGCATACACCTGCTCTGATGAGGAAGCGCAGAAGTGGAAAGAAGAGATTGAGGACAGATTCCCTCAGTATAAAGTGGAGATGGACCGCCTTTCCTTAAGTGTTGCCTGCCACATTGGACCGGGGGCGATGGCCATTGCATGTTCCAAAGTGATTACACTTTAAAATCAGAAAAAGACTCTCTTTTGAGACGGAAGATGAAAAGAAATCATCTACGCTCCCAAAGAGAGTCTCTTTTTTATACGACTATACAATCACAAGCGGATGACTGTATTCATTGCAGAACGGAGTTTTAAATTTGTTGCTGATGACAGATTCATACAGGTTGGATGCAAAAATATCCAGATGAAGCATCTGTTCGCCGCGTTCAGACAGTGCGTCCATATCGCTGAGTTTGGGAATCAGCGGAACTGACGAACGATTTTTGATCAGGGAAAGGACTTCCCTGTCTTTCCGTACGAATCCAAGCATTCTGGCATAATGAACCATCCGGTCTTCTCTTAACTGTTCAAAGAGGGAGGAACGGATTCCGAGGATGACGTGCAGAAGCGCCCGGCTGATCCTGGAATACGTCACTTCTTTTGTCTTTAACAGGTCGCAGAACTGGTCAAAATTCTGAAAGTCATTCAGATGTTTCATGATCCGGTTGGCAAGCTCTTCGGAAATATCGGCATAGTGGGTCAGGGTCCCGCGGCTTTCCTGCATCAGCTGGTATTTGACGAGCAATGAAAAATCATTGCTGTATACCGGATAGCGGATCAGGTGGGTCCGCTCAAGCAGGGAGACACATTCCGGCGGCACATGGTCTTCCAGTCTTGTCAGAACAGAGGAAAGCTTTGGCTCATCGTAAGGAGTATCCATGTCTGTCCGAAGGGAACTGCCGGAGAACAAAAGAAGTTTCCGAATAGCGGTAGCGGAGCTGAAACCGCCGTCCGTCTCCAGTGTGTCCGCATGATACCGGGAATCTTTCCGAAGAATCGTATAGGGCCGTATGGAACTTTTTAGACGGATCAAAGCCTTGATGTACTCCACCCCAAGCGTATTATTCGGACTGGAAAGAATCCGGGAAAGGGATCTGTCCTGCAGATAATCGGTCAATGCCTTTTCTCTGGCGAGAGGAAACGCAAACCCCTCTTTTAAGTAAGAACGCAGAATTGTGCGGTACTCTTCAGGCTCATCCGCAAGTACCCGCGCAATCCGGGTTAAAGAATCAATCTCTCCGCATTCGCTTCCAAAACAAAGGGAATCAACACAGCCCAGACTGTCCAGAAGCGCAACGGCACCCTGTGCAAAATACTCGGCGCTCCCGGTGGAAAAGCAGACCGGAAGCTCCAGAACAAGGGATGCCCCGGATTTCAGAGCCACTTTAGCCCTGAGATGTTTGGGCATGATGGCAGGAGCGCCTCTTTGTACAAAATTTCCGCTCATGACGACGATCACAGCGTCTGCTCCGGTCACTTCTTTTGACTTCTGTATATGATATTCGTGCCCATTGTGAAATGGATTGTATTCTGTAATTAAACCAACTATTTTCATAATTTTCTTGTAATATCCTCCTTGTTGTGATTATACTATAAAAGGAATCCGCTTGCAAAACAATATGGCGGCAGGAAAGGAGGATACACATGAACGAAACAAATCTGCTGGAGCTTTTGGATGAACGAAAATTTAAAGAACTGAAAGAAGAACTTGGGAATATGTATCCTGTCGATATTGCCGCGCTGCTGGAGGAGGTAGATGAAAGGCAGATTGTTCTGATTTTCCGTCTCCTCGGCAAGGAAGAAGCGGCAGAGACCTTTACCTATATGAGCAGCGAGACAAGAGAATTCCTGATAAATGCGCTGACGGATTCCGAGCTGGAAGAAGTCATGGATGAGATGTACCTTGACGATACAGTCGACGTCCTGGAAGAAATGCCTGCCAATGTGGTAGACAGGCTTCTGATGGCGACTGATGAAGAGACGAGAAAGCAGATCAACGCGCTTTTGCAGTATCCGGAGGACAGTGCCGGAAGTGTCATGAATATCGACTACGTCAGTTTCCGGAAAGAAATGACGGTAGAAGAGGCGATTTTGAAGATCCGTCAGGTCGGTATTAACCGGGAGACGATTTATACCTGTTACGTGACAGAAAAGAAGAAGCTGATCGGATGGGTGGATATCAAAGATCTTCTGACATCCAGTGAAAGTAAGACGATTGAAGAGATTATGGATACGAACGTCCTTTACGCGCATACCCATGATGATCAGGAAGATGTAGCCAGTATGATCCGGAAGTACGGTCTTGTGGCAATCCCGATTGTGGATAACGAGATGTGCATGGTCGGTATCGTTACCGTTGACGACGCGATGATTGTCCTGCAGGAAGAAGCAACGGAAGATATCAGTATGATGGCCGGTGTCAGTCCGAACGATGACTCGTACTTCGGAACGAGCGTCTGGCGCCACGCCCTTTCCCGTATCCCGTGGCTGCTGTTTTTAATGCTTTCTGCAACGGCAAGCGGACTTTTGCTTGCCTACTATGAAAATGCCATGTCAGCCATGCCGATTCTGATTACGCTGATTCCGATGCTGATGGGAACGGGCGGAAACTGCGGCTCTCAGAGCTCCACATTGATGATCCGCGGACTTGCGGTCGGGGAAATCCGTTTTAAAGATATTTTCCGGGTGATTTTCAAAGAACTCCGGATTGCGTTGATTGTCGGCGCGGTCCTTTCTGTCGCGAATGGAATCAGGATTTATATTATGTATAATGATATCAAGCTTGGTATCGTGATCGGTGTGACGATCATAGCCATTGTCTGTATGGCAAAAGTGGTGGGATGTACCCTGCCGCTGATCGCAAAGAGAATCGGACTGGATCCGGCTCTCATGGCGACACCTTTGATCTCCACGCTTCTTGACACAGGGACAATCCTTGTTTATTTTGCGATTGTCACAATGATGTTTGAATTATAAACGCTTAAAAAGGGAAATTGTACTAAAAAAGAGACAGATTATCTCTTGTATACAATTTCCCTTTACGTTATAATAGTGATATCTGAGAATATATGGAAAGGAGTCATTAAATCATGGGATTTATTGATGAAATCAAGGCAAAGGCCAAAGCAGATCTCAAGACAATTGTACTTCCGGAGACAGAAGATGCCCGGACCTATGAGGCTGCCGAGGCAATTTTAAAAGAGGGGACAGCCAGACTGGTTCTGATCGGAAGTGAAGAAGAAATCGCGAAGAATAAGGGAAGCTTCGATATCAGCGGTGCACAGATTGTAGATCCGGCAAAGAGTGAAAAGACAGAGAGCTATATTGCAAAGCTGGTGGAATTAAGACAGAAAAAAGGTATGACTGAGGAACAGGCAAGAGAGCTTCTTCTGACCAACTATCCATATTACGGAGTAATGATGGTAAAGATGGGCGACGCAGACGGAATGGTTTCCGGAGCATGCCATTCTACAGCTGACACACTTCGTCCGTGTCTGCAGATTCTCAAGACGAAACCTGGAACAAAGCTTGTATCCGCATTCTTTATCATGGTAGTACCGGACTGTGATATGGGAGAAAACGGAACATTTGTATTTGGTGACTGCGGTCTGAATCAGAATCCGACACCGGAAGAGCTTGCAGCAATCGCAATTTCCTCCGCGGAGAGCTTCAAACAGCTTGTAGGAGCAGAGCCGAGAGTGGCAATGCTTTCTCATTCCTCAAAGGGAAGTGCAAAGCATGATGATGTCACAAAAGTAGTAGAGGCGGTTAAGATCGCGAAAGAACAGGCTCCGGATCTGATGCTGGATGGAGAACTTCAGTTAGACGCGGCGATCGTTCCTTCCGTAGGAGCTTCAAAAGCTCCGGACAGCCCGGTTGCAGGAAAGGCAAATGTCCTGATCTTCCCTGACCTGGATGCAGGAAATATCGGTTATAAGTTAGTGCAGAGACTGGCAAAGGCAGAAGCATACGGACCAATGACTCAGGGAATCGCGGCTCCTGTAAATGACCTTTCCAGAGGATGCAGCGCCAAAGATATCGAAGGTGTTGTTGCAATTACAGCAGTGCAGTGCCAGTCAAAATAGAAAGGAAGAAAAGAAAAATGAAAATTTTAGTTATTAACTGCGGAAGCTCTTCATTAAAATACCAGCTCATCGATATGGAAAATGAGAGTGTTCTTGCAAAAGGACTTTGCGAGAGAATCGGGATCGACGGATCCAAACTGACACACAAACCGACAGGAAAAGAAAACTACAGTGTAGAGACTCCGATGGAAGACCACAAAGTGGCTGTACAGCTTGTGCTGGACGCTCTGATGGACAAAGAACACGGTGTTATCGAAAGCACAGATGATATCACAGCAATCGGACACCGCGTACTGCATGCCGGAACGATCTACAGCGACGCAACTTTGATCAACGATGATGTTAAGAAAGTTATCCGTGACTGCTTTGACCTTGGACCGCTCCACAATCCGGCAAACCTGATCGGAATCGAAGCATGTGAAGCAGCAATGCCGGGCAAACCGAACGTTGCAGTATTCGATACCGCTTTCGGTATGAAGATCCCGGAAAAAGCGGCAATGTACGCAATTCCATATGAATATTATGAGAAATACAGCATCAGAAGATACGGTTTCCATGGTACAAGCCATATGTTCGTATCCGGCGAGACACTGAAATGCCTCGGAAAAGACGATGCAAAAGTAATCGTATGCCACCTTGGAAACGGAGCCAGCATCTCAGCTTCCATCGGCGGAAAATGCGTTGATACAAGTATGGGTCTGACACCCCTTGAAGGACTGATCATGGGAACAAGAAGCGGTGACCTTGATCCGGCTGTCCTGCAGTTTATCTGCAACCATGAGAATATCGATATCAACGAAATGCTCAACATCCTGAACAAGAAATCCGGTGTTCTCGGAATGAGCGGTGTATCTTCCGATTTCCGTGATGTAAGAGCAGCAGCAGACGAAGGAAATGAACGTGCGATCATGGCACTTGACGCTTACAGATACCGTGTGGCAAAATATATCGGTTCCTACACAGCTGCAATGAACGGTGTAGATGCAATCACATTTACTGCAGGTGTAGGCGAAAACGATACTCAGATGAGAGAAGAAATCTGTGAATACCTTGGATACCTTGGTGTGAAGATTGATAAAGAAAAGAACGCTCAGGCGCGCGGAGTGGCATCCGAGATTTCTACGGAAGACTCCAAAGTCAAAGTATATGTCATCCCGACAAACGAAGAGCTTGCGATTGCACGTGAGACAAAAGCACTGGTTTAATCTCCTCAGACAGTAAAAAAACTGTTGACAAAATGAAATGACATGATATAATAGTCAAGGTATGAATAGGAGCAATGAATATGCTGTTAAACCTATCCGATGTACTGTCCGAACAGCACAAACCGATTGATGCCGTCCTTCCGCTTGAGATGGAGGCGATGAAACTGCCAGGCGGTCCTTTCCCTCTTGTGGAGAAGAGCAGCGTGCAGATTCATATTGAGCATGTAAAAGGAAAAGAGATTTCTGTCTCCGGTTCCTGCAGTCTGACTGCAGTGATTCCGTGCGACCGTTGTCTCAGTCCGGTGAAAGTTCCGATGGAGATTTCTTTTGAGAGACATGCCGTTGTCGGTGGAGAGACTGCAGAGACAGACGAAGAATCAGATTATATTGACGGATATCATCTTGACGTCGACAAATTACTCTATTATGAGATTTTGATAGGATGGCCGACAAAAACCCTGTGCAGGGAAGACTGCAAAGGACTTTGCAGTGTATGTGGTCAGAACCTAAACGAGGGTACCTGCGATTGTGAAGATCCGGGTCTTGATCCAAGAATGTCAGTTATCCGCGATCTGTTTAAGAATTTTAAGGAGGTGTAACCGATGTCAATTTGTCCAAAGAATAAAACTTCTAAAGCAAGACGCGACAAGAGAAGAGCAAACTGGAAAATGAGCGCTCCGAATCTTGTAAAATGCAGCAAATGCGGCGCACTTATGATGCCTCACAGAGTTTGCAAAGCTTGCGGAAGCTATAACAAGAAAGAAATCATTTCCGTAGAAGACTAATGGAAATACCGAAAAACGGGGATTTGCAAATATGCAGATCCCTTTTTTCATGCCGGTTTACCACATAATTACCACAAATTTGCCGTAATTTATGGTGAAAAAAGAGCAACTATGTTAAGATAAAAAGAAACCAACCGGAAAAGAGGCTGATATACGATGTGGAATATGGAAAAAGTAACTTTGGTGACAAACAACGATAGAGTGTACCGAAAATATAAAGATGACATGGAAGTCATTCTTCTGGACTCTTACAGAGACGTACTGATCAAGGTAAGAGACCTTGTGTATGACCGGCATATCCTTCTGACCCACCCTCAGGCGTCCAGCCTGAAGCCGAACCAGACGCCGTTCCGTTCGGTTATGGTATACCCGAAAGGGGAGGAAGATAATACGAAAGATATCATGCTGATTGAAAAATGCATTGAAACATACGAACAGTGGCAGGAAATTGCCCCGACACCGGACCACTATCAGAAAAACGTAGAAGAAGACTTTAAGACCATCGACCTTTCGGTAATTGAAAATATCGTTCCGAGGCTGATGTAAGGATAATGGTATATGAAGAGGAATGAAAAGTACTTTAAAGGGCTGACAAGAAGGGATTATATTGCAAAGGCAAATGAAATTATTCATCGGGAAGGAATCAGTGCGGTGACGATCCGCCGTATCGCAAAAGAGATGGACTGTTCCACCGCAAGTTTGTACCGCTATTTTGACAGCAGGGACGAACTGCTCTACTATGCGGAGCTTGGGGAGCTGAACTATTATATCCAGCGTCTGAACGCGGCGGAGAAGCACTGGAAAAATGTGTGGGATATCTATGTTGGGGTATGGTACTGCTATTCCATGGAGGCATTCCGGAAGCCTGAGGCATATAATCTTCTCTTTTTCGAAAATAACAATAACAAGCTGCGTGTTTCCATCAGAGAGTATTATAAGATGTTTCCGGAAAACCTGATGCTCTCCAACAGGGTCTTCCACGAGATGCTTCAGACAGGGGACTTCATGGGGCGTGATTTTGAAATGTGCAGAAAGTGTATCCGTTCCAATGCGATTGGATACGATAATGCGGTATCGTTGAACCGGATGGTCTGCCTTCTGTTCAAAGGATATTTCAAGACGGTCTGTGACGATGGAATTGAGGAAAAGGATGTAAACGGAAGGGTAAGACTCTTTATTCGTGATATTGAAAAGCTGGTTCGAATGTTTGCGAAAGACTTGAAAGGATATAAGGAATATCAAATTCAATAAGAGGCGTCTTCAGACGGGAAAACTGTCTGAAGGCGTCTTTTTTTGGTGGAAATGCTGAACTTATAGAACTTATCGAAAAAATGTATAGAAAGATTGAATAAAAAACTTGATAATTGTAAGACAAAATCATATAATAGGGATAAAGAACAAGAAAAAAGATAACAAAGTTTTTTTTTGACTTAAAGTTATCGCGATTACAAAGAAGGAGGGATTTACCTATGAAATTGGAATTAGGGAAGATTAAGATCGACGATATCCAATTTGCAGAAAAGACATATGTGAAAGACCATGTGCTCTATGTCAATAAGGAAGAAGTGGAAGCGCTTGTTCTGGAAGATGACAAATTGATCGGCTGCAGCCTTGACATCGCCCGTCCGGGTGACAGCACACGTATTACACCGGTGAAGGATGTAATCGAACCTAGAGTAAAAGTATCAGGCGGAGAGATTTTCCCTGGAGTTGTAGGGAAAGTAACACCGACAGTAGGCGAAGGAAGAACACATGCGCTGGACGGATGCTGCGTAGTTACCGTTGGACGGATTGTTGGTTTCCAGGAAGGTGTTATCGACATGAGCGGACCGGCAGCAGATTACTGTCCGTTTTCAAAGACTGTAAATCTCTGTGTTGTAATCGAACCTCAGGAAGGGCTTGAGACCCACGTATATGAAAAAGCGGGAAGAATGGCAGGACTAAAAGTTGCAGCTTACCTTGGAGAAGCAGGAAGAAACATTGAACCGGATACACTGGAAACATATGAGACGAAGCCGATTTTTGAGCAGGCCGCAATGTATCCTGATCTTCCGAAAGTAGGATATATCCACATGCTTCAGTCACAGGGACTCCTCCACGATACATATTACTATGGAGTTGACGCAAAACAGTTCGTACCGACATTCATGTATCCGACAGAGATCATGGACGGCGCGATCGTATCCGGAAACTGTGTAGCTCCGTGTGACAAGGTTACGACCTATCACCACTTCCACAACCCGGTTATCGAGGACTGCTATAAGCATCACGGAAAAGACATCAACTTTATGGGTGTCATCCTTACGAATGAAAACGTATTCCTTGCTGATAAAGAGAGACATTCTGACATGGTTGCAAAACTGGCAGAATGGATGGGACTTGATGGCGTACTGATCACAGAGGAAGGATACGGAAATCCGGATACCGACCTGATGATGAACTGCCGTAAAGTAGAACGCAAAGGCGTGAAAGTAGTTCTGATCACAGACGAATTCCCGGGAAAAGACGGAAAATCCCAGTCTCTGGCAGATACATGCGATGAGGCGGATGCACTTTCCTCCTGTGGACAGGGAAATGCGACATTACAGTTCCCGGCTATGGACAAAGTGATCGGTACTATGGATTACATCGAAAGCCAGATCGGCGGATGGGCAGGATGTGTCAATGAAGACGGTTCCTTTGAGGCAGAGCTTCAGATCATCATTGCATCTACGATCGCAAACGGCTTTAACCACCTTGCAGCAAGGGGATATTAAGATTTGGAAGGAGGATCCAAAATGGCAAAATATAAAATTGTTCATTATATTAACCAGTTCTTTGCCGGTATCGGCGGTGAGGAAAAGGCAGATTACAAACCGGAAGTAAGAGAAGAGGCTCTTGGACCAGGAGCAGCTCTTGCACAGGCTCTTGGTGAAGATTATGAAATCGTAGCTACAGTAATCTGCGGTGACAACTATTTCGGAGAAAATCTGGATGAAGCAACCGATACGATTATTGACATGGTAAAGAAATATGAACCGGACGTCTTCTTTGCAGGACCGGCATTCAACGCAGGACGTTACGGCGTTGCATGTGGAACGATCTGTAAAGCAGTGGAAGAAAGACTCGGTATTCCGGTGCTGACAGCAGCCTATGAGGAGAACCCTGGTGTTGATATGTTCCGCAAGGACGTGATCACAGTAAAGACAGGAAACTCCGCGGCTACAATGAGAAAAGTACTTCCGTCCATCGTAAATCTGATCAAGAAGATGGCAACAGGCGAAGAGATTCTTGGACCGAATGAAGAAAATTATCACGAAAGAGGAATCCGTGTCAACTACTTCGCGGAAGAAAGAGGATCCGAACGTGCCATCAAGATGCTTGTAAAGAAGATGAAAGGCGAGCCGTTTGAGACAGACCTTCCGATGCCGAAATTTGACAGGGTACCGCCTGCACCGGCAATCAAGGATATCAAACATGCGAAGATCGCGGTTGTTACTTCCGGTGGTGTTGTTCCGATTGGAAACCCGGATCATATCGAATCTTCCAACGCAACGAAGTTCGGAATCTACTCCATCGAAGGAAAAGATTCTATGAGCCCGGAAGAGTTTACAACAATCCATGGTGGATATGACCGTCAGTTCGTTATGGCAAATCCGAACCTGGTAGTTCCGCTTGATGTACTTCGTGAAATGGAAAGAGACGGAGAGTTCGGTGAACTCGTAAACTTCTTCTGTACAACAACAGGTACAGGAACTGCGACAGGATCTGCAGCAAAATTTGGTGATGAGATCGGTAAGATCCTCACAGAACAGGAGCATGTTGACGGGGTTATCCTCGTCAGCACATGAGGTACCTGTACTCGTTGCGGTGCAACGATGGTTAAAGGAATCGAAAAATATGGGGTTCCGGTAGTACATATGGCAACGGTAGTTCCGATTTCCCTTACAATCGGCGCCAACAGAATTATCCCAGGTGTTGGTATTCCGTATCCGCTTGGTGATCCAACCCAGGGCGAAGTGGATTCCAAGAAGATCCGTAAGAGAATGGTACGCCGGGCGCTCAAAGCACTTCAAACTGAAGTAACCGAGCAGACCGTATTTGAAAAAGACAATTTCTAAAGAAAGATAACTAAAAAATAATAACAGAATCCGGGTACAGTACAGATCTGTACTGTACCCGTTTTTTAATTTTTGATGGATAGGAGGGGACTCTATGGGCAAAGAGAACGGCGCAGTGAACTGGAAGAGAGTTCTGATTCTGGCAGGAGCGGTAATCGCGTTTACCATCGGATCCGGATTTGCGACAGGCCAGGAGATCATTCAATACTATACAGCATATGGCTGGCAGTCAATTCTGGTTATTCTTGGCTTTGCGGTCATGTTTCTGTATTACAATTTTAACTTTGCGAAAGCAGGCGCTGAACAGAAGTTTGAACACGGAAATGATGTTTACAAATATTTTTGCGGAAAATATGTAGGAACATTTTGTGACTATTATTCTACGATTTTCTGCTATATGTCATTTTGGGTTATGATCGGCGGTGCGGCATCTACATTGAATCAGGAGTACGGACTTCCGAACTGGGCAGGTGCAGTCATCCTTACAATCCTTACGACAATTACAGTAGTCGGCGGACTGAATTCTCTCGTTGATGCCATTGGTGTCGTAGGGCCGATTATCGTTGTACTTTGTATTTTTATCGGTCTTGTTACGGTGATTCAGGATGCAGGCAATATTCCGGCAGGACTGGAAGTTATCCGGACAGGTGCCTATGCAGGAGCAGCAGAGGGAGAAACGATCAAAAATGCAGGTGCGAACTGGTTTATTTCAGCAGCTTCCTATGCAGGATTTGTTCTTCTGTGGTTTGCAAGTTTTACGGCAGCGCTGGGATCCAAGAACAAGAAAAAAGATCTTAACTATGGTATCGTAGGCGGCACGGTTGCTGTGTGTGTTGCAATTGCTTTGATCTCTTTCGGCCAGATTGCCAATATCAATACTCCGCTTGAGGACGGAAGCGCTTATGTATGGAATGCAGATATTCCGAACCTGATTCTTGCCATGAAGATCTGGAAACCGTTTTCTGCTATTTTTGCAATTGTTGTATTTGCAGGTATTTATACGACAGCTGTTCCGCTGCTCTATAATCCGGCATCCCGTTTCGCAAAAGAAGGAACTTCCCGTTTTAAAATTTTGACAGTTGTTCTTGCGGTTGTAGGGCTGATCGTCGGGCTGTTCCTTCCATTCAGAACACTCGTTAATGTTATTTATGTTCTGAATGGTTATGTCGGAGCAGTGTTAATTCTGTTTATGATTAAGAAAAATATTACAGATTTCCTTGCTAAAAGGAAAAAAGCATAGCTATTTGCAGAAAATATCTGTCTGTAAAAAACAGCAATCGAAACGGTTGCTGTTTTTTGTGTGGAGTGCGGGCAGGCTCAACCACAATTGTAAGAAATTTGTAAAAGAAGAGGAATTCTTTTAGAAAAGGGATGAAAAATCGATTATTATTTGCTAGAATAGGAAAGTGCTTAAGAAAGAAAAAAGAAAGTGGAGTGAGGTAGAAGGATGGACTACAACAGAATTATTGAAGGCATCCTGGATATCGGAGAAGAGATGCTGAAAAGCGGAGCGGAAAATTTCCGGTTGGAGGATGCCCTTTACAGAATGCTGAAAAGTTATGGATTTGTCAGATATGATGTATTTGTTATTCCGAGCAACATTCAGGTGACAGCGAAGACGCCGGAAGGAGAGTTTATCACTCAGGTAAGGCATATCGAGACATCGGAGAATGATTTTGACCGGCTGGACTATCTGAACAATCTTTCCAGATATGTCTGTGCCCATAAGCCGGATGCGGATCAGCTGAAGATCAAGTTTGAGGAAGTGATGAACCGGCCGGAACAGCCGGAAATTCTCCGGTATGTGGCGGGAGTCATGGGAGGTGCCGGATTTGCCGTATTCTTCGGGTGCGGATTTATGGATGCGATTGTTGCTGTGGTTGTTTCACTGATGATTGTATTTGTTGGAAAATGGCTGAGCACAAGGGAAGGAAATCTGATGATTTATAATCTGATCCTTGCCTTTTTATCTGAGATCATTATTATCCTGGCGACCAGAAATGGAATCGGAACACATCCCGACAGAATCATGATCGGGATTGTCATGCTGCTGATCAGTGGACTTGGTACGACCAATGGATTCCGCGAGTTACTGCAGCGGGACTTTATATCCGGGTCCATTAATATTTTAAATTCCATTCTCGGGGCAACAGGAATTGCTCTTGGGATCGCGCTTGCCATGATGGTCTTTCATGCAAGATCCATGGAAGGATTTATGCTGACACCAAGTGTTCCGATGCAGCTTGTTTCCTGTACGATTGCCTGTATCGGTTTTGCCATATGGTTTAAAGTCCGGGGACGTCAGGTATTCTACTCGGGAGTTGGTGCGTTTATTACATGGGGAATTTATGCTCTCGTATTTGCCATTGAACCGAGCAACTTTCTTGCTACATTGATTGCAGCGGTATTTGTCGGATTTTATGCATTTATCATGTCCAGAGTCAATAAGGCACCATCGACGATTTTCCTGACAGCATCTGTATTTCCTTTGATTCCGGGACCAAATCTGTACTATATGATGTACGGTTTTGTAAGCAATGATTCCGCGCTCATTTCCAGTGAAGGAATCCTTCTAGCCACCACATGTCTTGCGATTGCCTTTGGATTCAATATCGTGGATGTAGCATCCAGAGTCATTATGAGTGCGCTGAAACGGGAATACCGCGTCGGCAAGAGTTCTTAAAAAGATAGAAAAGCATTGATTTTTATAACAATGTCTAGTAGAATTACTGATAGAATGCAGGAGGTAGAAGCATGGCAGAATACACGAAAGTGGCGCTCGACGCCATGGGAGGGGATAATGCCCCGGTGGAAATCATTAAAGGCGCTGTTGACGCAGTAAATAAGCGCAGGGATATTCAGGTATTGATTGTCGGGAAAGAAGACATCATAAAAGAAGAGCTTGCCAAATATACTTACGACAAAGAGCAGATTGAGATCAAGGGCGCCAGTGAAGTGATTGAGACCGCGGAGCCGCCGGTAATGGCAATCCGCAGAAAAAAGGATTCTTCGATTGTCGTAGCGATGAATATGGTTAAAAAAGGAGAGGCCGACGCGTTTGTATCGGCAGGAAGCTCCGGAGCCATTCTCGTTGGAGGACAGGTCATTGTAGGGAGAATCAAAGGAGTGGAGAGGCCGCCCCTTGCACCGCTTTTACCGACCAAAAAGGGATTTTCGCTTTTGATCGACTGCGGAGCAAACGTAGATGCCAGACCGTCCCATCTGGTGCAGTTTGCAAAAATGGGCTCGATCTATATGGAGCATGTCATGGGCGTGAAGAATCCGAAAGTGGCGATTGTCAATATCGGTGCTGAGGAGGAGAAGGGCAACGCCCTTGTGAAAGAGACGTTCCCGATGCTGAAGGCATGCCCGGATATTAATTTTACCGGGAGCATCGAGGCGCGCAATATTCCGTATGGTGACGCGGATGTCATTGTCTGCGAGGCTTTCGCGGGCAATATTATCCTGAAACTTTATGAGGGCGTCGGAGGGGTGCTGGTTGATAAGATCAAGGAAGGCATGATGAAGAGCCTCAGGACAAAAATCGGAGCACTGCTTGTAAAACCGGCGCTGAAGGAGACGATGAAGGGATTTGACGCAAGCGAGTACGGCGGAGCACCGCTGCTTGGTCTCAATGGCCTGGTTGTAAAGACACACGGCAACTCAAAGGCACGTGAGGTCTGCAACTCCATTATTCAGTGCGTGACCTTCAAAGAGCAGAAGATTAATGAGAAAATCAGAGAATGCATTCAGAAAGAGAAAGAATAAACTTTTAAGGAAGGAATGTAACTATGGAATTTGAAAAATTACAGGGGATTATCGCAGATGTATTAAATGTGGATGCCTCAGACATCACAATGGAGACTACATTTGTAGACGATTTGGGAGCAGATTCTTTGGACATTTTCCAGATTATCATGGGAATCGAGGAAGAATTCGATATCGAGATTGATAATGATGATGCGGAAAAAATCGTGACAGTGGGAGACGCAGTAGAGCAGATCAGAACGGCAACAAATAATTAAAACATAAATGCGGAAAAGCCCGTCAGGGCTTTTTCGTGCTAATTGGGGGTTTTATGAGAAAGATCAAAGAACTAGAAAGAACAATTGATTATCAGTTCCGGAATCCGGAACTTCTGCGTCATGCTTTGAGACACAGCTCCTATGTGAACGAAAAGCACATGAAGAAATATGAATGTAATGAGCGGCTGGAGTTTCTGGGCGATGCAGTACTTGAAGTTGTATCCAGCGAATTTCTTTTTTTTGAGTATGAGACAATGCCGGAAGGTGAACTGACCAAAAAGAGGGCAAGTATGGTATGTGAACCGGCGCTTGCTTTTTGTGCCAGAGATATCAAACTGGGGGAATATCTGATGCTCGGAAAAGGTGAAGAGGCAACGGGCGGAAGAAAACGGGATTCGGTTACATCTGACGCGATGGAAGCGCTGATTGGAGCGATTTATCTGGACGGTGGGTTTGCTAGCGCAAAAGAGTTCATTCACCGGTTTATCCTCAATGACCTGGAAAACAAGAAGCTCTTTTTTGATAGCAAGACTATCCTGCAGGAAATTGTACAGGGAAATTCTGATGATCAGGTTTCCTATGAACTGATCCGGGAGGAAGGACCGGACCACAATAAAAGTTTCTGTACGGCAGTCAGGATCGGAGAACAGATCTACGGGGAAGGCGAAGGAAGGACCAAAAAAGCATCTGAACAGCAGGCTGCATATCAGGCGATTTTGAAATTACAGGAGAAACGATAGGAGAGCTATGTATTTAAAAAGCATTGAAGTACAGGGATTTAAATCTTTTGCAAATAAAATCGTCTTTCAGTTTCATAATGGAATCACCGGCATTGTAGGGCCGAATGGAAGTGGAAAGAGCAACGTCGCGGACGCGGTCCGGTGGGTATTAGGAGAGCAGAGGGCGAAGCAGCTTCGCGGAGGCAACATGCAGGATGTCATTTTTTCAGGAACTGAGAACCGAAAGCCTCTAAGCTACGCCTCGGTCGGGATCACGCTGGACAACTCCGACCACAAGCTGCCGATTGATTTTGAGGAAGTCACTGTGACAAGAAAGCTTTATCGCTCCGGTGAGTCAGAGTACCTGATTAATGGAAGCAGCTGCAGATTGAAAGATATCAACGAGCTGTTTTATGATACCGGAATCGGGAAAGAGGGATATTCAATCATCGGACAGGGTCAGATCGATAAGATCTTAAGCGGAAAGCCGGAAGACCGGAGGGAGTTGTTCGATGAGGCTGCGGGAATTGTCAAATTCAAGCGGAGAAAAAATACATCCTTGAAGAAGCTGGAAGAAGAGCAGCAGAATCTGGTACGTGTAACAGACATTCTTTCGGAGCTGGAAAAGCAGTACGGACCGCTTAAAAAGCAGTCTGAGACGGCGAGAGAGTATCTGAAGAAACGGGAAGAAATGAAAAAGCTGGACGTCAATCTGTTCCTCGTTCAGACAGAAAAGTTAAAAGCGGAAGAAAAGGAAACAGAAGAGGCTCTGGCACGTGCGCAGGAAGAGCTTGATGAATCGAGAAAGCGGTATGACGCCATGAAAGAGGAGTATGCCGAAGTAGAAAACCGGATCGGGGAGATTGACCTTAAGACGGAGACCGCGAGAAAGCAGCTGAATGATACAAGACTGATCCGGCAGCAGTATGAGAACAGCATTGACCTTCTCAAAGAGCAGATCAACAGCGTGCGGATGAACGACGCCCATTATCTGGAGCGGAAAAAGACTGTTGAGGAAGAGATCCGGAAACGGGAGACCGAGCTTGAAGAACTGAAAAGCCGGCGCGCAGATCTGGAAGCCCAGATGAGGGAGAAGGAAGCGCAGAGCGAGAAAGAAAAAGAGAATCTGACGAGCCTTCAGGAGGAGATGGCCAGGATCAGTCTTTCCAGCGAGGAAAAGAAAAACGAGATTATGAAGATTCTTTCCGTGCGGGCTTCGACAAAGGCTGAACTGCAGCGTTTTCATACGATGAAAGAGCAGATCAGGGTTCAGAAGACAGGACTTGCGCAGCAGCTCTTAACGATTACCCAGGAAACGGAAGTATACCGGACAGAATATGAAAAGTATGAAAGTGAATGGAAAGAGCTTTCCGCCCAGATCCGTACCTGTTCGGAAACGATTGCGCAGTATGAAAGTGAAATTGTAAGACTTCAGGAAGAAATTACAAAAGAAAATGGACTGATTCAGACTGGACAGAGTGCGTATCACAGAGAGCAGTCCAGACTGGAATCTTTGAAAAATATGACCGAGCGCTACGAAGGATACGGTAACAGTATCCGGAGAGTCATGGAGCAGAAAAACCGGGAGCAGGGCATCCTTGGAGTTGTGGCGGATCTGATCCGTGTAGAGAAAAAGTACGAGACTGCGGTGGAGACTGCACTCGGCGGAAGCATCCAGAATATCGTAACGAGGGATGAAGAGACCGCGAAAAGAATGATTACTTATCTGAAACAGCATAAATTCGGGCGGGCAACGTTCCTTCCTCTGACCAGCGTGAAGGGTTCCGAGTTCCCAAAGCCGGAAGTGCTCAGAGAAGACGGCGTCATCGGACTTGCCCATACGCTTGTGGAGACAGATGAAGAATTCAAAAGTCTTATGAAGAACCTTCTTGGTCGTACCGTGGTAGTGGAAAATATTGATGTGGGTATCCGTCTTGCAAGGAAATACCGCCAAACTGTCCGGATGGTGACACCGGAGGGAGAGCTTCTCAATCCGGGTGGATCCATGACAGGAGGGGCTTTTAAAAATTCCAGCAGTTTGTTAAGCAGACGGCGTGAGATTGAGGAATTTGAAAAGACCGTACAGATGCTCAAAAAGGACCTGGAGCAGACGAGGGAGTCTTTGGAGCGTCATAAAGAAGAGCGTGCCGGATATTATGCGAAAATGGACAGCCTCAAAGATGAGATGCAGAAGATATACGTCCGGCAGAATACCGCAAAGATGAATCTTTCTCAGGTACAAAGCAGGCAGAAGTCGATCCTTGACCGAAAGGCAGAGCTTTTAAAAGAAAACGAAAGCTATGAAAACCAGCTCCGGGAACTTCAGGAGAATCAGGAATCCATTGAAATCGAACTTGGAACTTCCGAAGAACTGGAAGAAAGGCTGAAAAAGGAGACGGAAGAAGAGCAGAAGGAGCTGGAGAAAAAGAAGGAAGAGGAACAGATTTTACAGAAACGTGCCGAGGACGCACATCTTGTTTTTGCGGAACTTGGACAAAAAGAAATCTTCCTGAATGAAAATCAGGAACGTATCTGGCAGGAGTATACGAAGTATACACAGGAAAAGAAACTGCTGGAGGAAAACCAGGGAGACAATAAGAAAGCGATTGCTGAAAAAGAGCAGGAGATGGAACGGGCCGGACAAAAGATCCGGGAAGCCGGAGAACTGATCGAAGAGATCGAACAGGAGATCGGGCAGTATGCCGGGGAAAAGGAAACACTTTCCCGCAGACATAAGGAATTCCTTGGAAAGCGCGATGCCATCTCGGAACAGATTTCTGATCTTGATAAAGAAACCTTCCGGCTTGGCGGAAAGAAGGACGGGCTGGAGGAGACGATGGAAAAGCAGATGAATTATATGTGGGAAGAATACGAGATCACCTATAATCATGCGCAGCAGTACCGGGATGAAAGTATTGGAGATCTGGGCTTCATGAAGAAAGAGATTCAGCGGCTTCGCTCAGAGATCCGCAGCCTTGGCAATGTCAATGTCAATGCCATTGAAGATTTTAAAAATCTGGAAGAACGGTATCTCTTTTTGAAAAACCAGCATGAAGACCTGATTGAAGCGGAGGCAACCTTAAAACAGATTATTGAAGAACTGGATACCGCCATGAGAAGGCAGTTTGAGGAACAGTTCGCAAGGATAAAAGAAGAGTTCCATAATGTTTTCCGCCAGCTCTTTGGAGGCGGAAAAGGGACACTCGAGCTTCTGGAGGACGAGGATATTCTGGAAGCGGGAATCCGGATCATTGCACAGCCGCCGGGAAAGAAGCTTCAGAATATGATGCAGCTCTCCGGTGGAGAAAAAGCGCTGACGGCGATCGCGCTTCTCTTTGCGATTCAGAATCTGAAACCGTCGCCGTTCTGTCTGCTGGACGAGATCGAAGCAGCCCTGGACGATTCCAATGTTACAAGGTTTGCGCAGTATCTTCACAGACTGACGAAAAATACGCAGTTTATTGTTATTACCCACCGGAGAGGAACAATGACAGCAGCGGACAGACTGTATGGAATTACGATGCAGGAGAAGGGAGTTTCTACGCTGGTTTCAGTAGATCTGCTTGAAAACCAGCTCAGCAAATAAAAAATAAAGGAGTAGAAGAGACTATGGCAGAGGAAAAAAAGGGATTTTTCCGGCGGCTTGTGTCAGGCCTGACAAAAACAAGGCAGAATATCGTTTCCGGCCTTGACAGCCTGTTCAGCGGGTTTTCCAAAATTGATGAAGACTTTTATGAAGAGCTGGAAGAGATCCTGATTATGGGAGATCTCGGCGTCAAGGCGACCTATTCGATCCTTGATGACCTTAGAGAAAAGGTGAAAGAACAGCATATCAAGGATCCGGCTGACTGCAAACAGCTTCTGATTGACAGTATCAAGGAGCAGATGCAGATCGGGGAGACAGCATATGAGTTTGAAAATCAGAAATCCGTAGTACTGGTGATTGGAGTTAACGGGGTAGGAAAAACGACGACCATCGGTAAGCTTGCAGGGAAGCTTCGCGGTGAAGGGAAAAAAGTTGTGATCGCAGCGGCGGACACATTCCGTGCCGCGGCGGGAGAACAGCTGAAAGAATGGGCAGACCGGGCAAATGCAGAGTTTATCGGGGGACAGGAAGGCTCTGATCCGGCAGCTGTCGTGTACGATGCGGTTGCGGCCGCAAAGGCAAGGAAGGCGGATGTTCTGCTGTGTGATACGGCGGGGCGTCTTCATAATAAAAAGAATCTGATGGAAGAGCTGAAAAAGATCAATCGTGTCATTGAGAGAGAGTACGCTGACGCGTACAGAGAAACCCTGGTGGTTCTGGATGGAACAACAGGGCAGAACGCACTTTCGCAGGCAAAACAGTTTGCGGAGGCGGCAGACATTACGGGAATCGTTCTGACAAAAATGGATGGAACCGCAAAAGGGGGAATTGTGGTAGCAATTCAGTCGGAACTTGGCATTCCGGTCAAATATATCGGAGTCGGAGAAAGTATCGATGATCTGCAGAAATTTGATTCCGATGATTTTGTCAATGCCCTGTTTACGACAGAGGAGCATCCGGAGGAAGAAACAGAATAAACATGACATAGAGGAAAGAAGGTTACAGCCATGATGACATTGGAAAAATTTGAAGAAGCAAGTGAGCTTGTAAAAAAAGTCACAAATCCGACAAAACTGGTCTACAGTGAATACCTGAGCGAGGAAACAGGTGGAAAGATTTATCTGAAGCCGGAAAACATGCAGCATACGGGCGCGTACAAAATCCGCGGCGCCTATTATAAGATCAGTACGCTGTCCGAGGAGGAAAAGCAGAAAGGACTGATCACGGCTTCCGCAGGAAATCATGCCCAGGGCGTTGCCTACGCGGCAAAGATGTTCGGATGCAAGGCAACAATCGTTATGCCGACCGTTACGCCGCTGATCAAGGTAAACCGAACAAAGAATCTGGGAGCGGATGTCGTTCTTTACGGAGATGTTTATGATGATGCATGTGACAAGGCCTACGAGCTTGCCGAAGAGCATGGATACACATTCGTCCATCCGTTCGACGACCTGGATGTAGCGACGGGCCAGGGAAGTATCGCCATGGAGATCGTTCAGGAGCTTCCGACTGTTGATTATATCTTTGTCCCGGTAGGAGGAGGCGGACTGATTGCAGGTGTAGCAACCCTTGCAAAGATGCTTAATCCGAAGATCAAAGTCATCGGCGTGGAGCCTTCAGAAGCAGCCAGTATGAAAGCAGCTCTGAAAGCAGGAGAACCGGTAACCCTTCCAAGCGCCAATACGATTGCGGACGGTACTGCGGTAAAACGCGTGGGAAGCCAGACCTTTGAGTATGTACAGAAAAATGTGGATCAGATACTGACAGTCGATGATGATGACCTGATCGGCGTTTTCCTGGATATGGTAGAGAATCACAAGATGGTTGTGGAAAATTCCGGTCTGCTTTCTGTAGCAGCGCTCAGACAGATGAATCTGGAAGGGAAAAAGGCAGTCTGCATCCTGAGCGGAGGAAACATGGATGTGATCACCATGGCTTCCATCGTACAGCACGGACTGATCCAGAGAGACCGTATCTTTTCTGTTTCTGTTCTGCTTCCGGATAAGCCGGGCGAACTGGTACGCGTGGCAAAGACTATCGCGGACGCACAGGGCAATGTCATCAAGCTGGAACACAACCAGTTTGTAAGCACAAACAGAAATGCGGCTGTAGAGCTGAGAGTAACCATGGAAGCATTTGGAACAGAGCACAAACATGAGATTCTGCAGGCTCTGGAAAACAACGGATTCCGTCCGAAGCTGGTTACAACAAAACTGTATTAAAGAAAAGGAGGGAGCAGATTGCCGGGAAAACTGCCTGAAACAGGTTTCTTATACACCGATCAGCAGGGCACGATCTACCGTTTCATCGGCACGTCCAGACACTGGCAGACGATGGAAGAGCTTTTGATTTTTCAAGAGGAGGAAGAGAAGACCCTCTATGCTGTTCCGGTTCCTGATTTTACAAAAGAATTCCAAAAAGCAGAAAACGGGCATACATCGGATCTGCTTCTCCGATTTCTGGAGGCAGATTCCAATGAAGAAAAGCTCTCGATTCTTCAGAAAAACCGTCCGGAAGTAACAGAAGACCTGCTGGAGGCTGCCGCCCAGAGCATGGACTACGCTCTGAGCGGAGAAAGCGAAGAAATGCAGTTTCTGGATTTTGAGAACTATCTTCGGACAAAAATCAAATATGAACGTAAGAGAAGGTAACTACTTTTAAACTGGAAAGAGATCCTGCATGGCGCAGGATCCTTTTTGTTTATCAGAAAACTTCGCTGGTTATAAAAATATCAAACTTCGGGTTGACATGCTTTGTATAATTGTATACAATTATACAAAGCGAAAAGGAGTGTATAAAATGGATAATAGAAAAGTTTACATGAACCATCACAATAATTTACTGCAGCTCGAAGAACATATGTATCCGCTGGTGGACGTAGATAAGCCGAATATATTCCGGAATCTGTTTCCATATGACGAAGTTCCGAAAATCGCGTTCAACGATCGAATCGTACCGCATTCAATGCCGGACGAGATCTGGATTACGGATACAACATTCCGTGACGGGCAGCAGTCCAGAGCGCCGTATACGACAGAGCAGATTGTGACGATTTATGACTACCTGCACCGTCTGGGCGGTCCAAAGGGAAAGATCCGTCAGAGTGAGTTTTTCCTTTACAGTAAAAAAGACAGGGATGCTGTTTACCAGTGTCTGGAGAAAGGATATGAGTTTCCGGAAGTTACAAGCTGGATCCGGGCAAATAAGAAGGACTTTGAGCTGGTAAAAGAGATCGGACTGAAAGAGACAGGGATTCTTGTAAGCTGTTCCGATTATCACATTTTCTATAAACTCAAGATGACAAGGCGGGAGGCGCTTAACCATTATCTTTCGATTATCCGTCAGTGTCTGGAAATCGGGATCAGCCCGAGATGCCATCTGGAGGATATTACAAGATCAGACATTTACGGTTTCGTGATTCCGTTTTGTCTGGAACTGATGAATCTGATGGAAGAATATCAGATTCCGATTAAAATCCGTGTCTGTGACACGATGGGATACGGAGTCAACTATCCGGGAGCGGTGATTCCGCGGTCTATTCCGGGTATCATCTACGGATTGATGATCCATGCCGGAGTACCGAGTGAACTCATTGAGTTTCACGGGCACAATGACTTTTACAAGGCAGTCAGCAATGCAACGACCGCATGGCTTTATGGAGCAAGCGGCGTAAACTGTTCTCTCTTTGGAATCGGAGAACGTACAGGAAATACACCACTGGAAGCAATGGTATTTGAATATGCGCAGCTTCGGGGAACACTGGACGGCATGGAGACGACTGTCATCACAGAGCTTGCCGAGTACTATGAAAAGGAGATCGGCTACCATATTCCGGAGCACACGCCGTTTGTGGGAAAGAACTTTAATGTGACAAGGGCCGGAATCCATGCGGACGGACTTCTGAAAAACGAAGAGATCTACAATATTTTTGACACTGGAAAGTTTCTGAACCGGCCGGCCGTAGTATCAGTGTCCAACACATCCGGCATCGCAGGAATTGCCCACTGGATCAATACCTACTACAAGCTTCCGGAGGACAGAAAAGTCGGAAAAGACTCCGAGCTGGTTGTGGCAGTGAAGGAATGGGTGGATAAGCAGTATGACGACGGACGTGTAACTGTGATGACGGACGAAGAAATGGTTCAGAAGATCACGGAAATCTGCCGTGAGAAGTCAATCATTCTTTAATAGAAGGAAGTAACAGTCATGGAAGAATATCAAGATTATTCTTTGAGCGGAAAGGTGTTTCGGACACTGAGTGAACAGATCCTTTCCGGGAAATATCAAAAAGGAGACGAACTCCGGGAAGTGACCGTGGGAAAAGAGCTGGGAGTCAGCAGGACTCCGGTCAGAGAAGCCTTCAGGAAGCTGGAACTGGAAGGACTGGTGACCAGTATTCCAAACAAAGGCACGTATGTCAACGGCATTTCCAGGGAGGACGTTCAGGATATCTATATGATCCGGTCCAGGCTGGAAGGGCTTGCGGCCCGGCTTGCGACAAGACGGATTACGAAGGAGCAGATTGACGAGATGGAAGAGATGATTCTTCTCTCCGAATTTTATCTGAAAAAGGGGATGACCGAACAGCTTTCCACTCTGGACGGAAAGTTCCACTTTATCCTTTATGAAGCCTGCGGAAGCAGGATGTTGAAAAATGTACTGACGGATTTCCACCGCTATGTCCAGATGGCGAGGAGGATGTCCGTTAAAGTGGAAAACCGTGCGGAAAAATCCATCAGGGAACATTCGGAGATCCTCTCGGCAATCCGGGACAAGGATGAAGACAGGGCGGAGAAACTGATGGAAGAGCATATCCGCCATGTTGTTCAGAATTTACATCTGGAAGAAATCTAAGAAAGAAAAAGAAAGGGATGGTATGATGGCAAAGATACAGATGCAGACACCAATCGTTGAGATGGATGGAGACGAGATGACAAGAATTCTCTGGAAGATGATCAAGGATCATCTGCTCCTGCCTTTTATTGATCTGAATACGGAGTATTACGATCTTGGGCTGGAACACCGTAATGAGACTGATGACCAGGTGACGATTGACAGTGCGCTTGCAACGAAAAAGTATAAAGTGGCCGTAAAATGTGCGACCATCACCCCAAATGCAGCGCGGATGGAAGAATATGATTTGAAAGAGATGTGGAAGAGCCCGAACGGGACGATCCGTGCGATTCTGGATGGAACCGTATTCCGTGCACCGATTGTCGTAAAAGGAATTGAGCCGTGCGTCAGAAACTGGAAAAAACCGATCACCATTGCAAGACATGCTTACGGGGATGTGTATAAAGGAACGGAAATGAAAATCCCTGGAAAAGGAAAGGCAGAGCTTGTCTACACCGCTGAGGACGGAAGCGAGACAAGAGAACTGATCCATGAGTTTGACGGACCCGGCATCATTCAGGGAATGCACAATATCAACAAGTCCATCGAAAGTTTTGCAAGGAGCTGTTTCCACTATGCACTGGACACGAAACAGGATCTCTGGTTTGCAACGAAAGATACGATTTCAAAGAAATACGACCATACATTCAAGGATATCTTTCAGGAGATCTTTGACGCGGAATTTAAAGAGCAGTTTGAACAGGCGGGAATTACGTATTTCTACACACTGATTGACGACGCGGTGGCACGTGTAATGAAATCAGAAGGCGGATATATCTGGGCATGCAAAAACTATGACGGAGATGTTATGAGTGATATGATTTCCTCCGCATTCGGCTCCCTTGCCATGATGACGTCCGTTCTTGTCTCACCGGATGGATACTATGAGTACGAGGCAGCTCATGGAACAGTTCAGAGACATTATTATAAACACCTGAAAGGGGAGGAGACATCCACCAACTCCGTGGCAACGATCTTTGCATGGAGCGGGGCTCTCAGAAAGCGCGGAGAACTGGATGGAAACAAGGAGCTTCAGGAGTTTGCGGACCGGCTTGAAAAAGCGACTATCGATACCATCGAAGCGGGCGAAATGACAAAAGACCTGGCGCTGATAACGACTTTGAAAGATCCGGTTGTATTAAACAGCGAAGACTTTATCAAAGCCATCGCAAAACGGCTTGCATAAAAAGAAGTCAAAATCAAAGAGAGCATAGAAAAAGAGGCAGACCCGTGTTGTAAACGGGCTTCGGCCTCTTTTCTGCTGCTCTTATTCCGCGAGAGATTCCCACTGTTCATAGAGAGTCTCAAGCTCTGCTGTGATGTTGTCCTTTTCTTTTGCCAGCTCCTGGCACCGGACGGAATTGGAATATACATCTTCGTGGGTCATCAGTTCATCGATCTCACCGCACCGGGTTTCCAGAGTCTCAATCCGCTCTTCGGTCCGCTTCAGATCGTTCTGGCGTTTCCTCTCCTTCGCCTGCGCTTCCTTCTGAGCCTTCCAGTCCAGCTTTCCGGCCGAAGCCTGAGTGTCTGTGGAAGACGGCGTATCTGCTGCGGCAGGAGCAGCGTAAACAGCGGTAAGTTCTTCTTTCTTTTCAAGATAATAATCATAATTTCCGATGTAGTTGACAAATTTCTGATTGACCAGTTCCAGAATTCTTGTGGCGGTTTCATTGATAAAATACCGGTCATGGGAAACATAAAGTACCGTGCCGGTGTAATCATTCAATGCGTGCTCCAGGATTTCTTTGGATGCAACATCAAGATGGTTGGTCGGCTCGTCGAGAATGAGGAAATTGGCCTCGGAAAGCATCAATTTTGCAAGAGAGACACGTCCACGTTCCCCGCCGCTCAAGTCTCCGATCAGCTTGTAGACATCATCCCCGGTGAAGAGAAAGGCTGCAAGCATATTCCGGATCTGGGTATTCGTAAGGGACGGATAATCGTCCGAGATCTCATCAAAAACCGTTTTGTCCATGTGAAGGACATGGTGTTCCTGGTCGTAGTAACCGATAGTGACATTGGAGCCAAGGGTGAAAGTTCCGGAATCCGCAGGAATGACTTCATTCAGGATTTTCAGAAGTGTCGTCTTTCCGGTACCATTGTCCCCGATAATCGCAACGTGTTCTCCACGTTTGATTTCAAAGCTGATGTCTTCAAAGAGCGTCTGATTCGGGAAAGCTTTGCTGAGGTGATCAACACGGAGCACATCATTTCCGCTGACAACAGAAGGCTCCAGCTTTAAATGCATATCTGAAGCAAGCTCCACCGGCTTTTCAATCCGCTCAATCTTTGCAAGCATCTTTTCCCGGCTCTCGGCCCGTTTGATGGATTTTTCCCGGTTGAAGGAACGAAGTTTTTCAATGACCGCTTCCTGATGCTTGATTTCCTGCTGCTGGTTAAGGTATTCTTTCAGCCTTGCATCCCGGAGCATTTGCTTTTTCTTCGCAAACTCCTGATAGTTACCAAGATACATAGTGAGCGTGCCGGCTTCGATTTCAATGATCTTTGTAACGACCCTGTTCAAAAAATACCGGTCGTGGGAGACAATCAGGACCGCTCCGGGGTAGTTCAGAAGATAGGTCTCAAGCCATGCAATCGAATGCAGATCAAGATGATTGGTCGGCTCATCCAGAAGCAGAATATCCGGTTTGGTAAGCAGAAGTTTTCCCAGAGAAACACGGGTTCGCTGCCCTCCGGAAAGGGAAGCGACCGGCTTTTCAAAATCTTCTTCTGTAAATCCCAGTCCCTTCAGGACTCCGGTGATTTCACTTTGATAGGCATAGCCGTTTTCCCGTTCAAACCGGGAAGTCAGATTGTGATAAGCGGCAAGCCTGTCCTCCAGATGAGATCCGGATAAAGTCTGAAGCTCCGCCTCAATTTTGCGGATCTGGCTTTCCATATCGATCAGATACTGTTTGGAAGTCTGCATTTCCTCATAGACTGTACGTGTGCTGTCCGTCATGGGATGCTGGGAAAGATACCCGAGCTGTTTCCCTTTTGCGAGAATAATATCCCCGGAATCTGCCGGAATCTCTCCGGTAATCATTTTCAAAATGGTAGATTTTCCGGCACCGTTTAAACCTGTCAGAGCCGCTTTCTCGTGATCCTCTATATGAAAAGAGCCATGTCTTACAATGACCTGGTCCCCAAACGATTTTTCCAGATTGTGACATGCAAGTATCATAGTATCCTCCTCTGATAAAACAAAAGTACCGTATTCATTATAACGGAATTTGTACAAAATACAACATAAAATCCCATAATAAGTTTGACTTTATTTCAAGTATTACATATAATAAAAGTATTGAAAAGAACAGGAAGGTGCTAAAAGTGGAAGGAAGAGGAATTTCTCAGGCAGTTATCAGAAGACTGCCTCGATACTACAGATACTTGGGAGAATTACTGGAAGACGGTGTAGAGCGCATTTCCTCCAACGACTTGAGCAAACGCATGAAAGTCACTGCTTCCCAGATCCGCCAGGATTTGAATAATTTCGGCGGTTTTGGACAGCAGGGGTATGGATATAATGTGAAATATTTGCACTCGGAGATTGGAAAGATCCTGGGGCTGGACAGAGAACATAATATGATTATTATCGGAGCCGGAAACCTTGGACAGGCGCTGGCAAACTATACCGCTTTTGAGCGCAGCGGATTTATGCTGAAGGGTCTGTTTGATGTCAACCCGACTTTGGCAGGTGTTACGGTCCGCGGAATCGAGATCCGTATGATGGACGAGCTGAAAAGTTTCATCAGGAATAATGACATTGAAATTGCAATTCTGACGATACCGAAGACGAAGGCGGTGGCAGTAGCCAATATGCTCGTGGAAAACGGTATCCGTGCAATCTGGAATTTTGCGCATACGGATCTGAATCTTCCGGATAATGTTGTTGTGGAAAACGTACATCTTTCCGAGAGTCTGATGCGGCTCTCCTACAATGTACTCCGCTATGAGGAAAAACATCAGAAGAAAAAATAAGAGAAAAGAAGGACGTGAGAGATTCGTACAACAGATGCGGGACTCCGCGTCTTTTTTCTGTATCCCGGAATGAAAGCGGGGAAAGGAGCGGTAAAGATGAAATATATCATTGATGGCAGGACAATGAAAGCAGCGGATGCATACACGATCGGGACGATCGGGATTCCGTCTCTTGTCCTGATGGAACGGGCGGCTCTGAAAGTGGTAGAGGCAGCCGAAAGGGAGAGGCTTAACCTGTCGAAAAGCCTGATTGTGTGCGGAAGCGGAAACAACGGAGGCGACGGGTTTGCAGTGGGAAGACTGCTTCTGGAAAAAGGATACGGAGTGACTGCCGTACTGGTTGGGAATCCGGACCATTGTACCGAAGAGACAAAGACACAGATTCAGATTTTTGAGGCAGTCGGAGGAACCGTAAAACGGGAAATCCCGGAGGGAAGGTACACGGCTGTATTTGATGCTGTATTTGGAATCGGACTGAGCAGGCCGGTTGAGGGCAGGTATGCCGGAATTCTGGAACAGATGAACAGTCTGGACGCCGCAAAGATTGCGGTGGACATTCCTTCCGGAATTGATGCGGGGAACGGAGAGATTCTGGGGACGGCATTTCGCGCGGATCTGACGGTGACATTTGCATACCAGAAGGCAGGGATGGTTCTGTATCCGGGAGCTTTCTGCGCCGGAAAGGTCTGTGTGGAAGATATCGGAATTTATCTGCGCGGCGGCGTGGAAGGAACACGGTATCTGACTTATGAAAGAAAGGACGTAGGAAGGCTCTGTCCGCAGCGAAAAGACGATGCACATAAAGGAACTTACGGAAAAGTGCTGATGATTACCGGAAGCCAGGGCATGGCAGGCGCTGCGATTCTTTCCGCGAAGGCGGCATACCGGATGGGAAGCGGACTGGTACGTATACTGACGCCGGAATCCAACCGGGAAGTACTTCAGGCAACCCTGCCGGAAGCAGTCATAACGCCTTACGGAGAGGATCTGGAAAACCAGCTGGAGGAACTTCTGAACTGGGCGGATGTGATCTGCGCCGGATGTGGACTGGGGACGGATATACAGGCCGGTATGATAATAGAACATCTGCTCGTGTATCTGGGCACGCACAGAAAATACTGCGTGATGGATGCGGATGGCCTGAATCTAATTTCCGGAGTGGAAGAAGAAAGAAGAAACACATATTTAAAAGCTGCGGGAAGCAGCCTGATCTTTACGCCTCACGTCAGGGAATTCGCGCGTCTTCTTGGGAAAACGACGGAAGAAACGAAAAAAAACAGGATTGGACTTGCGCAAGAGTATGCCAAAACCTATAATATAATACTAACAGCAAAAGATGCCAGAACAGTTGTGGCAGGAGAAGGCAGGATTCCATATCTGAATACATCCGGGAACGGTGCGATGGCAAAAGCAGGTTCCGGGGATGTACTTGCAGGTATGATTACAGGCTGTCTGGCCCTTGGAATGGACCGCTTTGACGCTGCGGCGCTTGGTGTATTTATACACGGGCTGTGCGGAGACGAGGCAAGGGAAAAACTCGGGGCGCACAGCGTGCTTGCCGGGGATCTGATTGAGATGGCATCAGCTGTTTTACAGGAAATCGAGCGAAGAAAGGTTCAGTCAAAATGAAAAAGTACAGCAGAGTATGCGCAAAAATCAATTTGAATCATATTACATATAATATAGAGCAGATGAGGAAACATATCTCACCGGATACGAAGATGATTCTGGTAGTAAAAGCGGACGGTTACGGCCACGGGGCATCACGGATCGCAAAAGAGACTCAGAATCTGGACTGTGTCTGGGGATACGCGACCGCAACGCTTGACGAGGCGGTGCTTCTGAGAAAGGCAGGAATTGAGAAACCGGTTCTTGTTCTCGGATGTACCTTTCCGGAGCAGTATGAGGAGGCGGTGGAAAACGAGATACGCATGACAGTCTACACTGAAGAGTCTGCGAAAGCGATCTCCGCCCTGGCATCCGCAAAGCAGAAAAAAGCATGGATTCACGTCAAGCTGGACACGGGGATGTCAAGACTCGGATTTCAGACAGGTGAAGATTCTCTGGATGCCATCGAACGGATTTTTCATCTCCCGGATCTTGAGATGGAAGGAATTTTTACTCATTTTGCAAAAGCAGACGAGGCAGATAAGTCCTTTACAAACAAGCAGATGGAACAATATATCTGGATGACAGACCGGTTAAAGGATAGAGGCATCGAGCCGAAATACCGCCACTGCTCCAACAGTGCCGGAATTATCGATCATCCGGAGGCCAATCTGGATCTTGTACGGGCGGGTATTGCTCTTTACGGGCTCTATCCATCTGACGAGGTGAAGAAAGACCGTCTGGATCTGAAGCCGGCACTGTCGCTGGTAAGCAGTATTGTACATATCAAATGGATCGAGCCCGGAGCTGTTGTAAGTTACGGCGGGTGCTTCCGGGCCGGGAAACGGACCCGCGTGGCAACGATCCCTGTCGGATATGCGGACGGATACCCGAGGAGTCTCTCGGACAAGGGCTATGTCCTGATCCGGGGAAAGAGGGCTCCGATTCTTGGCAGAGTCTGCATGGATCAGATGATGGCAGATGTGACAGAGATCGAAAATGCAGATTTCCTGGATGAAGTCGTACTGGTAGGGAAAAGCGGCGGGGAACAGATTGCAGTGGAAGATTTAAGTGCACTGTCCGGAAGGTTTAACTATGAGTTTCTCTGCGATCTCGACAAGAGGATACCAAGAGAATATATCAAAGACGGAAAAGTCATCGAACAGATTGACTATTTTGCATAAAAAAGACGGCCGGCTTTTGGAATACTTCAAAGTAAAGGTGGAAATACTCACTATATCTTAGAAAATGGAGTGTGAAGAAAGTGCAGCAGGTTCATCGTGGAGATATTTTTTATGCGGATTTAAGTCCGGTGGTTGGTTCCGAACAGGGAGGCATCCGCCCAGTTCTTGTTATACAGAACGAGATGGGGAACAAACACAGCCCGACGGTAATCTGCGCGGCGATCACGTCACGGATGCATAAGTCAAAGCTCCCGACCCACGTGGAGATCGACGCAAGAAGATATGGTGTAGTAAAAAATTCGGTTGTTCTACTGGAGCAGATCCGTACAATCGATAAACAAAGATTAAAGGAAAGTGTGTGCCACCTGGATCAGGAAATCATGAAAAAAGTGGATGAGGCACTGAAGATCAGTATTGCACTTTCTACATAGAAGGAGAAAATATGGACCAACGGGATACAATTAGAAAAGAGGTTCTGAAAAATCTCAAAGAAGGGGAAAAGGACGGCAGTATTCAGGAGATGGAGTACCGGATGATCCGTAATGTCTTTTCGTTCCTGGATAAAGATGCAAAGGAAGTCATGACTCACAGGAAAAATATTGTCGCATTAAACTGCAATGATATTTTGGAAGAGGTGGCAGCTTTTGCATCCAGGGCAAAATATTCCAGATTTCCTGTCTATGAAGAGGAAATCGACAATATACTTGGCATCATTCATATCCGGGATATTATAAAGCTCTATCTGAATCCCGAAATGAGGGGCAAGAAACTTGGAGAAATCCGGGACGCGTTCATGCCGGTATGTTTTATTCCGGAAACGAGGAAGATCAGCCGCCTTTTCATGCAGATGAAGGCAAAACAGATCCATTTGTGCGTTGTGATTGACGAGTACGGTCAGACAGCAGGACTCGTCGCCATGGAAGATATTATTGAAGAAATTATGGGAAATATCCGGGACGAATACGATGAGGAAGAAGAGATGATCTGCAAAAACGAGGACGGTTCCTACGAGGTGAACGGTCTGTGCGGGCTTACCGAACTCTCGGACGTACTTGGTATTGTTTTTCAGGATGAAGACGAGGACAATGAGTATGAGACATTAAATGGATTTCTGATTGTAAAGCTTGAGAGGATTCCTGCAGAAGACGAGCTGTGCAGTGTTTCCTACGAGGGCTATCTGTTTGAGATCAAGGAAGTGGACAACAATATTATCCAAAAGGTGAAGATTACAAAAACGGAACTTGTCACGGAATCGAAAGAATGATAAAATTAAGAACATGAGTTTTCCTGAAGAAGGAAGAGAGATTACATACGAAGAGAGGTAGAGAACATGTCAGGACATTCCAAATTCGCAAATATTAAGCATAAAAAGGAAAAAAATGATGCTGCAAAGGGAAAGATTTTCACAAAGATCGGGCGTGAGATCGCTGTAGCAGTTAAAGAAGGAGGCGGAGCGGATCCTGCGAACAACAGCAGACTCCGCGATGTGATTGCGAAGGCAAAAGCAAACAACATGCCAAACGACAATATTGAGCGAAGCATTAAAAAGGCAGCCGGAGACGCGGATGCCAACAATTACGAAAGAGTCGTATATGAAGGATATGGGCCGAACGGAACAGCTATTATTGTAGAGGCGCTGACCGACAATAAAAACCGTACAGCTTCCAATGTCAGAAGTGCATTTACAAAAGGAAACGGAAATATCGGGACACCAGGATGCGTATCCTTTATGTTTGACAAGAAGGGACAGATTCTGATTGACAGGGAAGAGTTTGAGATGGACGCGGATGAGCTGATGATGCTGGCGCTTGACGCGGGAGCCGAGGATTTCGCGGAAGAGGAGGACAGCTTTGAGATTATCACAGATCCGGACAGCTTTTCCGAGGTACGTGAGAAGCTGGAAGCAGCAGGCATCCCTATGATGGAAGCCTCTGTTACCATGATTCCTCAGACCTATGTAGAGCTGACAGACGAGACGGATATCAAAAACATTCAGAAAACACTGGATCTTCTCGATGACGATGATGATGTGCAGGAAGTATACCATAACTGGGAAGAGTAAAGCGTTTTGGAATATACTGTAAGGGAGGGGTCCTATGCAGGCAGGACCAGAAAAACGGATGATTTCCATGTTCAACGAGGCCATGGAACTGTCGGGGCGCTTTCGAAAGAATACATATGAACCGGCCTTCCGTGAGTTTTTCAGGAGACGCAGTACAGATCTTGAAGAACTCCTCAGTGAGATCCGGGGGACGGAAGGAAAAAGTCAGGAAGAGCTGATTGCCCGGGCCGGAAAAAGCGTTCCGGATTATGTGGATGAAAAGCTTGAAGAGATCGCAGGAAAACGGAAAAGGGAGAATCAGGTTATGGATTATAATCTTGCACTTGTAACCTTTTTCATTCCGCTTCTGTTACACAGCAGGGAACCGGAACTGGAAGCTGTGGCAGACCAGACAATTAAGAACTGGAATCAGCTTGAGAATGTGACCATGAAGATCGGAAAGTCTACTTTTGAAGAGATCAACGGCGGATTCCGAAACCGGCTTTGTTATGTGACAACAGCCGTCTGCCGTTCACTGGATAAACCGGACGGGTGTTATGAGCTGAAAACTCTTCGGGACTACCGGGATAGATATCTGGCATCTTCTCCGGGAGGCAGGGAGACAATCCGCGAGTATTACAATATTGCACCGACGATTGTAAAAAGAATCGAACGGCAGAAAAATGCGGATGAGATTTACCGAAAGATCTGGAAAGAATATCTGGAGCGGTGCATCGGACTGATCGAAACCGGTAAGATGGAAGAATGCAGAGAAGTATATACAAAGATGGTACACGAACTGGAACGGGAATATTTGTTTTCCTGATCCGGTAAAGAAAATACAGGAGGAGCAAGGGTATGAGTGAACAGTTTAATATCGAAACAAAATGTATCCAGTCAGGCTGGAAACCAAAAAAGGGAGAACCGAGAATCCTTCCGATTTATCAGAGTACGACATTTAAGTACGATACAAGCGAACAGATGGGACGTCTGTTTGACCTGGAAGACAGCGGATATTTCTACACAAGACTGCAGAATCCGACAAATGATGCAGTAGCGGAAAAGATCTGCGAACTGGAAGGCGGTTATGCCGCCATGCTGACATCGTCCGGACAGGCAGCAAATTTTTATGCTGTTATGAACATTGCAGAGGAAGGAGACCATATCGTATGTTCGTCTGCTCTCTATGGAGGCACCTATAATCTGTATGCACACACCATCCGTAAAATGGGTGTGGAAGCTACTTTTGTGGATCCGGACTGTTCGGAAGAAGAGTTAAACGCAGCGTTCCGTGAAAATACGAAAGCTGTAGTCGGTGAGACGATCGCCAATCCTGCACTGACAGTACTGGACATTGAGAAATTTGCAAAGGCGGCACATGCACACGGTGTTCCGCTGATTGTGGATAATACATTTGCGACTCCGATCAACTGCCGCCCGTTTGAGTGGGGAGCAGACATTGTCACCCATTCTACAACAAAATACATGGATGGACATGCCATGACAGTCGGCGGGGCAATCGTAGACAGCGGAAACTTCGACTGGAGTGCCCATGCGGATAAATTCCCGGGACTGACACAGCCGGACGAAACATACCATGGAATTGTCTATACGGAAAAATTCGGAAAAGGAGCATACATCACCAAGGCGACAGCACAGCTGATGCGTGACCTGGGATCGATTCAGTCTCCTCAGAATGCATTCCTTTTAAATATCGGTCTGGAGACTCTGCACCTGAGAATGCCGCGCCACTGCGAGAATGCAAAGAAAGTCGCTTCTTATCTGAAAGGACATGATAAAGTTGCCTGGGTAAACTGCGCGATGCTGGAAGGGGATAAATACCATGATCTGGCAGCGAAGTACATGCCAAACGGTACCTGCGGTGTGATTACGTTTGGTTTAAAAGGCGGAAGAGATGCGTCTGTAAAAATGATGGACAATCTGAAGCTTGCGGCCATCGTTACCCATGTGGCAGATGCCAGAACATGCGTACTTCACCCGGCAAGTCATACACACCGGCAGATGAATGATCAGGAACTACTGGAAGCAGGAGTACAGCCGGATCTGATCCGTTTCAGCGTTGGCATTGAAAATGCTGACGATATTATTGCGGATCTGGAACAGGCACTTGCGCTCGTTTAATGCATATTTCAAAAAACACCTCCGCATACTAAGCAGAAAATGTGGAGGTGTTTTTTATGGAAAATCAGGAAAAACAGGAAAAAGAAACCGAACAGATCAAAGAAACCGGAAGCCTGGAACTGGAAGGCAGACACGGAAACTACAAGGTCTATCTGCTTACCATTATCGGTGAGATTGAAGGGCATGAAGCGGTATCCGGAAATACGAAAGCAACCAAATATGAGCATCTTCTTCCGAAACTTGCGGAGATTGAGTCAAATGACGAGATTGAAGGAGTACTGATCCTGCTCAATACTCTGGGAGGGGACGTGGAGGCCGGACTTGCCATTGCGGAGATGATTTCATCTTTGAGCAAACCGACCGTATCCCTTGTTCTTGGAGGAAGTCACTCGATCGGAGGACCGCTTGCCGTATCGGCAGACTATTCCTTTATTGTGCCGAGCGGAACGATGATCGTGCATCCTGTCCGGTCCAACGGTATGTTTATCGGAGTGATTCAGAGTTACCGCAATATGGAACGAACCCAGGACAGGATTACCAGATTTATTTCCGGACATTCCAGAATCACACAGGAAAGGCTTGAGGAACTGATGCTGGATTCTTCACAGCTTGTCAAAGATGTAGGAACACTCCTCGAGGGAGAAGATGCCGTCAGAGAGGGCATTATTGATGAAGTCGGGGGGATACGGGAAGCATTTGCAAAAATCTATGAACTGATCGAGAAGCGTTCGGATGAAAAGAAAACAGAAAAACACAGCGGGAATGCCGTTGAAAATAGATAATGACATCATATTTTAAAAATGCTATAATGAAACATAAGCGAAAAACCCGCAAAAAGCGGGAAAGCAGCAAGGGGGATCTTTCATGGCCCAGAAGACGCCACAGAAAAAGAAGAAAAAAACAACAACAAAGAGAACAGGGGCAAAATCCACCCGGACAAGGGCAAAATCCAGCCGTTCCGGCCGTCCTACAAAGGTCGAACTGGAAAGAGAGGCGATTGTCAGAGAAGAGATCGTTATATTGGTGGCACTGGCACTTTCGATTCTTCTGCTGATCAGTAACTTTGGACTTGGAGGGGCTGTAGGCAGAGTTATTGCGGATTTTATGGAAGGAATTTTTGGACAGCTCTCCTATATTTTCCCGTTCCTTTTCTTCGCGGGCATCGCATTTTTTATTTCCAACAGAGGGAACACAAAGGCATATACGAAACTGGGAGCAGCAGTGGTGCTTGTCATATTGATCTGCTCATTTCTGGAACTTGTCAACCGGGCAGGAGGAAGCATCGGCGAGGTGATTGCGGGGCTGATGGTACCGGCGCTTGGAATTGTAGGTTCCTATGTAGTAATTGTAATTCTGATGCTGATCTGTCTGATTCTGATTACACAGCGTTCTCTTCTGAAGAGTATGCAGAGAGCCGGACAGAACATTCAGACAAAGGCAAAATCCGGAAGGGAGCACCGAAAGGCACAGCGTGAGGAGAAGAAAAAGGAAAAGGCGGTAAAACGCCAGGAACACAAAGTGGAAGGTGTTTCTTTTGACACAACACTGGAAGGACGCAATCCGGAGATCCAGGAACTTGTGATCAAAGAGGATAAAAAAGAAAAGAAAAGAGCAGCGAAAGCTGAGAAAAATAAAAAAGCAGAAGCAGTATCTGTCAGGGCACCGGAAGAGGAGCTTACCATTACAAGAGAAGAAACGTATGGGACAGAAGACGGCGTTTCGGCGGAGGCTTATGAGGCAGTTCCTGATCTTTCCGAACTTCCGGAGGAGGGAATTACCTTTATGAAAGAACCGGCTGCATCATCCAGGACTGCTTCTGCACAGGCTGCGGCACCGGATGCATCTGTATTTCAGGCGGAGGAACAGAAGAACAGAGCTGCCGAGAAAGCACTGGAGGCAGAGGCCCGTAAGAACGTAACAGCGGAGATTGAGAAGTCGATTGCAAAACCGGCTCCGGTCTACCATGCTCCGCCGATGAGTCTGTTAAAGCACGGCACAAAGGGAGCCGGAGATTCGGATGCCCATCTTCGTGAGACCGCGGCAAAGCTTCAGCAGACATTAAAGACATTTGGCGTCAATGTGACGGTGACGAACGTCAGCTGCGGACCGTCAGTGACCCGTTATGAGGTACAGCCGGAAATGGGCGTCAAGGTCAGCAAGATTGTAGGACTTGCAGACGACCTGAAACTGAATCTGGCGGCGGCGGACATCCGGATCGAAGCGCCGATACCGGGGAAAGCAGCGGTCGGTATCGAAGTGCCAAATAAAGGAAATTCAACAGTACAGCTCAGGGATCTTCTTGAAACCGAGGAATTCCGGACCGCAAAGTCTAAAATCAGTTTTGCGGTCGGAAAAGATATCAGCGGACGGACGGTGGTGTCGGATATCGCAAAAATGCCGCATCTTCTCGTGGCGGGCGCGACCGGATCCGGAAAGTCCGTCTGCATCAACACACTGATTATGAGTATTTTGTTCAAGGCTTCTCCGCAGGAAGTCAAGTTAATCATGATCGACCCGAAGGTTGTGGAGCTCAGTGTTTATAATGGGATTCCGCATCTTCTGATTCCGGTTGTGACAGATCCGAAAAAGGCGGCCGGAGCACTGAACTGGGCCGTGGCGGAGATGATGAAGCGTTATCAGCTCTTTGAACAGTATAAAGTGCGGGATATGGAAGGATTCAACGCAAAGGTAGAGAGTGTCCGGCATATTGAAACAAATGAGGAAAAACCGGAAAAGATGCCACAGATCGTTATTATCGTAGACGAGCTTGCGGATCTGATGATGGTTGCACCCGGTGATGTGGAAGAGTCGATCTGCCGTCTTGCGCAGCTTGCGAGAGCGGCAGGAATTCATCTGGTGCTTGCAACTCAGAGGCCGTCTGTAAACGTCATTACAGGGCTGATTAAGGCAAACATGCCGTCCAGAATTGCCTTTTCCGTGTCATCCGGTGTCGACTCCAGGACGATCATCGATATGAACGGCGCGGAAAAGCTCCTTGGAAAGGGAGATATGCTGTTCTACCCGGCAGGCTATCAGAAGCCGGTCCGGGTGCAGGGAGCATTTGTATCCGACAAGGAAGTTCAGGCGGTTGTAGATTATCTCGTAAAAAATAATGGAAATGCTTCTTATGATGAAGCGGTCCAGACGCACATGACCAATGCGGCAAGTGGCACTTCTGCTTCCGGACCGGGAGGATCCGGCGAGGAAAGAGATGTCTATTTTAAAGACGCCGGATACTTTATTATTGAAAAGGATAAAGCGTCGATCGGCATGCTGCAGAGGGTATTCAAAATCGGATTCAACCGGGCGGCAAGGATCATGGACCAGCTTTATGAAGCAGGTGTCGTCGGGGAAGAAGAAGGCACCAAACCGAGAAAGGTTCTGATGTCAAAGGAACAGTTTGACCAGTACATAGAGGAACATGTTTAGGGGAAGAAATGGAGGAAGGAAAATGAAAACAGACATTCAGATTGCACAGGAAGCAACAATGGAGCCAATCAAAAATGTGGCCGCTTCAATCGGGATTGAAGAAGAGGATCTGGAGTTCTACGGTAAATACAAAGCAAAATTATCCGCAGAACTGTGGGATAAGGTGAAAGACCGTCCAAATGGAAAACTTGTCCTTGTAACGGCGATCAATCCGACACCGGCCGGAGAAGGTAAGACCACCGTGACGGTAGGACTCGGAGAAGCCATGGCAAAAATCGGAAAGAAAGCATTGATTGCCCTTCGTGAACCATCCCTGGGTCCATGTTTCGGAATCAAAGGAGGAGCAGCTGGCGGCGGATATGCCCAGGTTGTTCCAATGGAAGATCTGAATCTTCATTTTACCGGTGATTTTCACGCAATCACATCTGCAAACAACCTGCTGGCGGCTCTGCTTGACAATCATATTCAGCAGGGAAACCAGCTGGGAATTGATCCAAGACAGGTCGTATGGAAACGCTGCGAGGATATGAATGACCGTGTTCTCAGAAATATCGTTGTGGGCCTTGGAAACAAGATGGACGGTATGGTAAGGGAAGATCATTTCGTTATCACTGTGGCATCCGAGATTATGGCGATTCTCTGTCTTGCTGACAACCTTGCAGACCTCAAAAGACGTCTTGGAAAGATTATCGTTGCCTATACCTTTGACGGAAAACCGGTGACAGCAGATGATCTGCAGGCGACAGGTGCCATGGCAGCGCTTTTGAAGGATGCGATCAAGCCGAATATGATCCAGACTCTGGAGCATACACCGGCTCTTGTACACGGCGGACCATTTGCAAATATTGCGCATGGATGCAACAGTGTACAGGCAACAAAAATGGCGTTGAAGATGAGCGATATCACCATCACCGAGGCCGGATTCGGTGCGGATCTGGGTGCTGAAAAATTTATGGACATCAAATGCCGGATGAGCGGACTGAAACCGGATGCAGTTGTTCTGGTTGCAACGATCCGTGCACTGAAATATAACGGCGGCGTACCGAAAAATGAATTAAATGAGGAAAATCTGGATGCCCTGAAAAAGGGAATTGTCAACCTGGAAAAACACATTGAAAATCTGCAGAAGTTCGGTGTGCCGGTTGTCGTTACACTGAATGCTTTTTCAGCAGATACAGACGCGGAAAAAGAATTTGTTAAAACATTCTGCGAAGAGAGAGACTGTGAATTTGCAATAGCGGATGTATGGGCAAAAGGCGGAGAAGGCGGTGTTGAGCTTGCAAATAAAGTTTTGAAGACACTGGAGACAAAAGAAAGTCATTTTCACCCGCTTTATCCGGATGAGATGCCGCTGAAAGATAAGATTGAGACAGTAGCAAAGGAAATTTACGGGGCAGACGGCGTTGATTACGATAAGGCCGCATTGAAACAGCTGGCCAAGATCGAAGAGCTCGGATTCGCCAATGTTCCGGTCTGCATGGCAAAGACCCAGTATTCCCTTTCCGATGATCAGACACTTCTTGGCCGTCCGGAAGGATTCCGCATTCATGTAAGAGAAGTTTACGTAAGTGCGGGAGCGGGATTTGTAGTCGTGCTTACAGGAGCAGTAATGACGATGCCGGGACTTCCGAAAGTGCCTGCGGCAAATAATATTGATGTGACAGATGACGGAAAGATTACGGGATTGTTCTAAAAAAGGAGACGAAAAATGGCAGTATTGATAGACGGAAAAGCAATTTCCTCGGAAATCAAAGAGGAACTGAAACAGGAAGTGGCAGAATTGAAGGCACAGGGGATCACCCCGTGCCTGGCTGTCATACTGGTGGGAGACGACAGCGCATCTGCCATCTACGTAAGAAACAAAAAGAGAGCATGTGAATATATCGGAATTGAATCTCGTTCTTATGAACTCCCAAAGGAGACTACCGAACAGGAGCTGGAAAAACTGGTAAGAGAGCTTAATGAAGATGAAACCGTGGACGGCATCCTTGTTCAGCTGCCTCTTCCGGAGCAGATTGACGAAGAAAAAATTACCGGAATGATTTCTCCGAAAAAAGATGTGGACGGATTCCTTCCGGAAAGCATTGGCGCGCTTTGTATTGGATCGGAAGGATTCCGGTCCTGTACTCCTGCCGGAGTGCTCGAGTTAATTAAACGGTCCGGCTATACAATCGAGGGAAAAGAGTGTGTAGTAGTTGGACGGAGCAACCACGTCGGGAAACCGATGGCGCTTCTCCTGCTTGAGCAGAATGGAACGGTAACAATCGCACACTCAAGAACAAAAAACCTCAGTGAGATTACCAGGCGGGCTGATATTCTTGTAGTTGCAGTCGGAAATCCGAAGCTGATTCAGGCGGACGATGTCAAAGAGGGAGCCGTTGTCATTGATGTCGGGATGAACCGGGATGAAAACGGAAAGCTGTGCGGAGATGTGGATTTTGAACATGTGAAAGAAAAGGCAGAAGCAATCACACCGGTACCCGGGGGAGTAGGACCGATGACAATTGCAATGTTGATGAATAACTGTGTGGAGGCGGCACGGAAAAAGAGGAGAGAATAAGGGTACCATGCAAAGAATGACAAATCCAGGAGACAGACTGTCAGAGGAAGAGATCAGAAGGCGGAGGAGAAGAGCAAAAGCGGAGCGGATGCGCCGCAAGAGAAGGCTGAGACGGATTCTGATTCTGGGAATGATCCTGTTTCTTGCAGCGATCATCGGAATCGGAGTTTTGATCTATCGAAATACATATACCGGTGTGGTAAATCAGGGGAAAAGAGCCGAAGCAGACGGCAATACTACAAAAGCGGAAGACCTCTATCTGAGGGCAATTGAAAAAAACGGCGAAAAAGAGGATGCCTACGTGAGTCTTGCAAAGCTTTATCACGGCCGGGATCAGGATGATAAGGCAGATACTCTTCTGCAGGAAGCGGTGAATACCTATCCGGACAGCACAGGCGTATACCGCGCTGCGGTAGAGTTTTATGAAGACACAGATCAGACGGAAAAAATCGCCTATATCATGAGCACCTGTACCAATGAGCAGATCCTCACAGAACTCAAGGATTATGTGGCCAAAATTCCGGAATTCAGTCTGGACGACGACAAGGTCTACGATAATGTGCAGGAGTTGACACTGAGCAGTGAAGATGAAGGGACTATCTATTATACTCTTGACGGCAGCGAGGCGACAACAGACAGTACAGAATACAAAGAACCGATCCAGCTGAATCAGGAAGGAGAGACGACAGTCCGAGCCATTTTTGTCAATAAAAAAGGAATTGCAAGTGTTGAGGTACAAAAAACATATACGATCCAGTTTCCGGTAGCGGACGCGCCTGCAGTATCACCGACAACGGGACAGTATTCCGAGGCGGTCAGCGTCGAAATACAGGTGCCGGACGGTTACACTGCATACTATACACTGGACGGAACCGAACCGTCGGATCAGTCTATTCAGTATACCGGCGCATTCGCGGTTTACGAAGATACGGAACTGAATGTTGTACTGATTGATGGAAACGGAAAGAAAAGTGAAGTTACAACGAGAAAATACAGATTCAGTTCCTGATGTCCGTAGATTTTATGAATATGACCTGAAAACAGAAAATGATCTGCCGGGAAAACAGGAGAAAGAGAGGAAGAATTCAGAGGGGTTCTTCCTCTCTTTTCTTTTTCAGGGCACTCCTTGGATAAGATAATTGTTCCAAATCAGAGAAATATTCAATCAATTAAAAATCCGGACATAAAAATTGTTAAAAACAAGTGAAAGAACTTGAAAAATTTTAAAAGTAGGAGTATACTAACGATAGTTAAAAAATTATCAATGGAAGAAAAGGAGAGACAAGCAATGAGCAGATTTTGTTTACCAAGAGATATTTACCATGGTAAGGGCTGTTTGGAAGAGCTGAAAAACCTGAAAGGAAAGAAAGCCATTCTGGTAGTCGGAGGAGGCTCCATGAAACGTCAGGGATTCCTCGACAGAGCAGTGAATTATCTGAAAGAGGCAGGCATGGAAGTACAGCTCTTTGAAGGAGTTGAGCCGGACCCGTCTGTTGAAACAGTTATGAAAGGTGCAGAAGCCATGAGAGCATTCGAGCCTGACTGGATCGTTGCTATGGGCGGCGGATCACCGATCGATGCTGCAAAAGCAATGTGGGCATTCTATGAATATCCGGATACAACATTCGAAGATCTGTGCACACCGTTTAACTTCCCGGAATTAAGACAGAAAGCGAAATTTGCAGCAATTCCGTCTACATCCGGTACAGCTACAGAGGTGACTGCATTCTCTGTTATCACAAACTATCAGACAGGAGTAAAATATCCGCTTGCTGACTTCAACATCACACCGGATATCGCCATTGTAGACCCGGATCTTGTTGCAGGACTTCCGGTAAAACAGGTTGCCTACACAGGAATGGACGCTCTTACTCATGCGATTGAGGCTTATGTTTCCACACTGAATGGACCATTTACAGATCCGCTTGCACTGCAGGCAATCGAGATGGTACTGGATTATCTGCCGGCATCCTACCATTGTGATATGGACGCAAGAGAGCAGATGCACTACGCACAGTGCCTGGCCGGAATGGCATTCTCCAATGCACTGCTTGGTATTGTACACTCTATGGCTCATAAGACAGGAGCTGCATTCTCCACAGGACATATTCCGCACGGATGCGCGAATGCAATTTATCTTCCATATGTTATCAAATACAATGCAAAAGATCCTGTAGCAGCAAAACGTTACGCAGAGATCGCACGCAGGATGGGACTTCCGGGAACATCTGAAAAAGCATTAATCAACAGCCTCGTTGCAAAGATTGATGCATTCAATGTAGAACTCGGAATCCCGAAAACATTAAAAGAATTCGGAATCAACGAAGAAGAATTTAAAGAAAAACTTTCCAGTATCGCAGAACTTGCAGTCGGCGATGCATGTACAGGATCCAACCCGAGAAGCATCACACCTGCAGAGATGGAAAAACTTCTCACATGTACATATTACGGAACAGAAGTAGACTTCTAAATACCGTATGACCGCCGCTTTTTCGGAAGCGGCGGTTTCCTTTTGGCGAAATTGTGAATTCCTTATCGAAAAAAACAGTTTCCCTGTAAGAATTTACTTGATATTTTATGAACAATATCTTATGATAATTAAAGTATAACAATTAGGAGGCATGGGAGATGTACAAAATTTTAAAAGCAAAAGACCTTGCAGAAAATATTTTTCTCATGGATGTGGAAGCTCCTCGTGTTGCGCGCCATTGCGAGCCGGGGCAGTTTGTCATTGTAAATATGGATGAAAAAGGTGAGAGAATCCCGCTTACAATTTGTGACTACGATAGAGAAAAGGGAACGATCACAATTGTAGTACAGGTGGTTGGAGCATCCACTAAGAAAATGGCAGAGTATAAAGAAGGAGAATATTTCCGTGATTTCACAGGACCGCTTGGACGTCCGTCCGAGTTCATTTCCGAAGATCCGGAAACATTAAAGAATAAAAAAATCCTGTTCGTGGCAGGCGGTCTTGGAACTGCTCCTGTATACCCGCAGGTAAAATGGCTGCATGAGCACGGCGTTGACGCAGATGTCATCATCGGTGCAAAGACAAAAGATCTTGTAATCATGGAAGAAGAGATGAAGGCAGTAGCAGGTAACGTTTATGTCTGCACAGACGATGGAAGCTACGGACATGCCGGCATGGTTACTTCCATGGTGGAGAAGCTTGTAAAAGAGGAAGGAAAGCATTATGATGTCTGTGTTGCAATCGGACCGATGATCATGATGAAATTCACATGCCTCATGACAAAGGATCTGGGAATCCCGACGATCGTCAGCATGAACCCGATCATGGTTGACGGTACCGGAATGTGCGGTGCATGCCGTCTGCACGTAGGCGACGAAGTGAAGTTCGCATGCGTAGACGGTCCGGAATTTGATGGTCATCTTGTAGACTTTGACGAAGCGATGAAGAGACAGCAGATGTACAGAACAGAAGAAGGAAGAGCAATGCTGAGACTGCAGGAAGGCAATACACATCACGGCGGATGTGGAAATTGTGGAGGTGACAATTAAAATGGGAGACGTATTAAAGAAAGTACCGGTCCGTGAACAGGATCCAAAGGTGAGAGCTACAAACTTTGAAGAAGTATGTTTAGGATATAATGCAGAAGAAGCCATGGAAGAAGCTTCCCGCTGCATCAACTGCAAAAATGCGAAATGTATTCAGGGATGCCCGGTAGCAATCAATATCCCGGCATTCATCAAAGAAGTAAAAGAAGGCGATTTTGAGGGCGCATATAAGACAATCGGTCTTTCATCGGCACTTCCGGCTATCTGCGGACGTGTATGTCCTCAGGAGACACAGTGCGAAGGAAAATGTATCCGCGGTATCAAAGGCGAGCCGGTTTCCATCGGTAAACTGGAGAGATTTGTTGCGGACTACGCTCTGGAACATGACATCAAACCGGTTGGAGCAGAAGTGAAAAACGGACACAAAGTTGCCGTAATCGGTTCCGGCCCGGCCGGCCTGACATGCGCAGGCGACCTTGCTAAGATGGGATACGATGTGACTGTATTCGAAGCACTCCATGAACTGGGCGGTGTACTTGTATACGGTATTCCGGAATTCCGTCTTCCAAAACAGAAAGTTGTTGCAAAAGAGATCGAGAAAGTAAAAGAACTCGGTGTTAAATTTGAAACAAACGTTGTAATCGGTAAATCCACAACGATTGATATGCTGATCGAAGAAGAAGGATTTGAGGCCGTATTTATCGGGTCCGGTGCAGGACTTCCGAAATTTATGGGTATTCCGGGTGAGACAGCAAACGGTGTCTTCTCCGCAAATGAGTACCTGACAAGAAGCAACCTGATGAAAGCTTTCGATGACAGCTACGATACTCCGATTGTTGCAGGAAAGAAAGTAGCCGTAATCGGTGGTGGAAATGTTGCAATGGATGCAGCGAGAACAGCACTTCGTCTTGGAGCAGAAGTACACATTGTGTACAGAAGAAGTGAAGAAGAGCTTCCAGCCCGTGTGGAAGAAGTTCATCATGCAAAAGAAGAAGGAGTTATCTTTGACCTTCTGACAAACCCGACTGAAATCGTGACAGAAGACGGATGGGTAAAAGGTATGAAGTGTGTAAGAATGGAACTCGGTGAGCCGGACGCATCCGGAAGAAGACGCCCGGTTGTCATTGAAGGATCTGAGTTTGAGATGGATGTTGATACTGTCATCATGTCTCTTGGAACTTCCCCGAACCCGCTGATTTCTTCTACAACAGAAGGCCTGGAAGTCAACAAGTGGCAGTGCATCGTTGCAGACGAAGAGTTCGGTAAGACATCTAAAGAAGGTGTTTATGCCGGTGGAGATGCTGTAACAGGTGCGGCAACTGTTATCCTTGCCATGGGTGCAGGAAAAGCCGGAGCAAAAGGTATCCACGAATACTTAAAAGACAAATAAAACCGACAGAAATAGAGAAGCGAAGATAGCAATGGGGCTGTAGATATGAATCTGCGGTCCCATTTTATCTTCTGCGCGGAAAACAGGAGGAAACGAGATGCTGACACAATTTAACCATTATCTTCCGGTCAATCTGATTTTTGGTGCCGGAAAGACAGAAGAGCTGGGAAAGGAGACTGCAAAATACGGGCGAAAGGCAATGATTGTTACAGGACAGAACAGTACAAAGCGAACCGGGCTTCTGGACCGGGCAAAGGCGCTTATGGAAAAAGAGGGCCTGGAAGTCGTGATCTTTGACAAGGCGGAGCCAAATCCCCTTGCCTCTACAGCCATGAAGGGTGCAGCTGTTGCGAAAGAAGAAGGTTGTGATGTGATCGTCGGCCTGGGAGGCGGAAGCATTATGGACTGCAGTAAGGCAGTGGCATTTGCCGCCTGCAATGAAGGAAATATTTTTGACTATATTTACGGGATAAAAAAAGGAGACAAAGCCCTTCCGCTGATTCTTGTTCCGACGACATGCGGAACCGGAAGCGAAGGAAACTGCTTTGCGGTTCTGACAGAGGATGAGACAAAAGACAAGAAGTCTCTTCGGGATAACGCGGTTATTGCAAAGGCATCCATCATTGATCCGGAACTGATGACGACAATGCCGGCTTCTGTTCTGGCATCCGTTGGATTTGATGCACTCTGCCATTGTATGGAAGCTTATCTGAGCAAGATCTGTGACCCGATCACGGAAATTACTGCACTGGAAGGTATCCGACTGATCGGGAATAACCTGCTGACAATTTACGAGGAGAAAAAGCAGGGGATGACAGAACCGTCCAAAATGAATATGGATGCATGGAGCGCGGTTTCTCTTGCAAGTACCTATGGAGGCATGGTGATTCATCAGGCAGGAGTAACAGCACCGCATGGCTTGGAACATCCGGCAAGCGGTATGCGCAATATCACCCATGGAAGAGGACTTGCTGCTCTGACTCCTGTCATTTACCGCAGGACAATCGATGCGGCGCCGGAGAAATTTGCAGTGATTTCCAAATGCCTGGGAGGAACAAACGAGAATGACTGTGTGAGTGTGATTGAACATCTTCTGGATTGCCTCGATCTTCGCACGACCCTTTCCAGAGAAGGAGTGCTTGCGGAAGACGTGGAATGGATGACTAAAAATGCATTTAAAGTTTCCGCAGCCGGCATTCAGAATCATCCGAAAGTATTTACCGAGGAAGAGGTACGCCGGATTTATCTGGAGGCACTGTAGCAGGAAAAACAGAATGAGATGTAAAAGGAGACACGGAAGCTTTGAGGACAGCTGCAAACTTCCGTGTCTTTCTTGTTACTCTGCAAAGGACCGGAAGTTTCGGCCTTTTTTCTTGGAAAGAGAAAGAAAATAGGGTATAATAATAAGATACATATAATACAAGAGGTGGCTTGAATGATGGAAGAAAAAAAGATGATGATCGTCGGCATCGGAGGCGTAGGCGGATACCTCGCCGGGATGACCGGACAGAAATATAGTAACCTGACACTGCTTGCAAGAGGAAAACGTGGAGAGGCTCTCAGAGAGCATGGAGTAGTGCTTCACAGTGATTATAACGGGGAAATGGTAACCAGAGCCGCAGCCGTCCTGGAGAACGCGTCAGAAGCAGGAGCGGTACAGGATCTGATTTTTCTCTGTGTCAAGACCTATGCGCTGGAGGAAGTATGCAGCACTCTTGCTTCCTGTGTGGATGAACATACGATCATTGTGCCTGTGATGAACGGCGCGGACACCGCACAGAGGGTGCGGGAGTATCTGGGAAAAGGACTGGTCGTAGATTCCGTAATCTACACGACTGCCGCCGCAAATAAAGATTATTCCATCACACAGCTTGGACAATATACAAAAATTATCCTTGGAGCGTCTGATCCGCAGGAGAAGGAAGCAGCGCAGGAGGTTTTCAGAGTTCTCCGGACGGCAGGAATCGACTGCGAAGTATATGAGGATGTCAGACAGGCGGTGTGGGAGAAGTATATTTTTAATTGTGCTTACAACGTCATTACGGCGTATTATCTGGAAACTGTGGAGAATATCCGTGACCACGAAGACAGAAGAAGAGAATTTCATACATTACTTGAGGAGGCACTGGCTGTGGCAGAAGCAGCCGGAGTCCACATCAGGGAACATTATATTGATGAAGAATATACGAGATTTCTGGGGCTGAATGAAGGATCTACCAGTTCCCTAAAGCGGGATGTGGAAGCGGGGCGCCCATCCGAATTTGAGACATTCGGAGGATACCTGATTAAGACGGCAAAAGAGCTTGGAGTGCCGGTTCCGCTTTCAGAACAGTTTTATGATGGTTTAAAAGAAAAAATAAAAGGGAAGGCAGACTAGAGACTGAAATTAGTAAATGAGGTAGGAAACGTGACAGCAAAGAAGGAAACAACATTGGAAAGCATGAACTTTTTAGATGAAATCAAAGAAAAACTGACAAAGAAAATTGCACAGATGGACGAGGAGATTACAGCCGGGCAGAAAGACATCGAGAGTATGCATGAATATTACTGGGAAAATTATACAGAGATGGACCAGTATGGCTACGAAGATTATGATAATCAGCAGGCTCTTCTTCAGCGTGTCAATGCGAATCAGGATTCTCTGCGTCTGAAGGCGAGATACGAAAAAATGTTGGATTCTCCTTTTTTCGGCAGAGTGGATTTCTGCTATGACGGAGACGATGAGCCGGAAGTATTTTACATCGGAATCGGGAATTTTGCAGAAGAAGCAGGAAAAGTTCCGTTGATTTATGACTGGAGAGCTCCGGTAAGCGGCCTGTTTTATGATTATGATAAAGGACCGGCCTTTTACGAAGCACCGGCAGGAAAGCTGGAGGGAGAAATCACATCCAAGTGGCAGTATAAGATCCGAAGAGGAAAACTGGTCTATGGATTTGAAAGCGATGTCAAAATCGATGATGAGATTCTAAAGCAGGAGCTTGGAACAAACAGCGATGTACAGCTGAAAAATATTGTCCGGACGATTCAGAAAGAGCAGAATGCGATTATCCGGAATACCAACGATAAGATCCTGGTGGTTCAGGGAGCAGCCGGCAGCGGGAAAACGTCGGTGGCTCTCCACCGGATCGCCTATCTTTTATACCATGACCGGAAGCACCTGAAATCGTCAAGTATACTGGTGCTTTCACCGAACAGTGTATTTTCCGATTACATTTCCCATATCCTTCCGGAACTCGGAGAAGAGAATATCCGGGAAATGAGTCTGGATCTGTTTGCGTACCGGGAGCTGAAAAAGATTGTTCCGGACTGTGAAGACCGGTATCATCAGATCGAGCACCGGCTTGCAGGAATGGACGAAGCAGAATGGAAACGCTGTCAGTGGAAGCAGTCCAGAGACTGTATTGGAGCGATGGAAGGATTTCTGGCACAGCTGGAAGAATGGCTTGTCAATCTGAAAGGTGTTCATTTCCGTGGTCTGGAAAAGACAGAGGAAGAGATGATCCGCCTCTTTTATTTCAAATTCCAGGAAGTTCCTGTCCTTGCGAGGATGGGAGCAATCATGGAATATTTTGTAGATGAATACGAAACCAGATACAGTACGGAACTGTCGGAAGAAGAGGTGGAGAAGCTGCGGACGAAGTTTAATGCCATGTATACGACAGTGGATGTCTATAAGATCTATAACTGGTTTCTGGAAGAACAGGGACTTCCTCTGCTTCCGGATGTCCCGTATGACAGAAGATATCTTTCTTATGAGGATGTCTATCCGATGCTGTATTTAAAATACCGACTTGAAGGGGCTGGAAGACAGGACCAGATCCGGCATCTGGTAGTGGATGAAATGCAGGACTATTCCTACCTGCAGTATACGATTCTCTCCCTTCTATTTTCCTGTCCGATGACGATTCTGGGAGACCGGGCGCAGACGATGGAGGAAGAGCAAAATGATGTGACACAATTTCTTCCGCAGATCCTGGGAAAGCACCTCAAAAAGATCGAGATGAACAAAAGCTACCGCAATACCGTGGAGATTGCCAGATATGCAGAAACACTCGGCGGTATCAAAGAGACAGAGCTTCTGGACCGGCATGGAAAGGCGGTGGAAGAAGCAGAGTTCTCATCCGGGGAAGAACGTACCTCTCAGATTCTGAAACAGGTAAAAACCGGACCGGACGGCTATGAGACAGCGGCGGTGCTTACCATGACAGAACAGGAAGCAAAAGAGATTTATGAGAACATCCGGGAAAAGACAGATCAGGTTCATTATATTGACCGGGACAGCTCCAGATTCGGACGCGGTCTGACGGTTACAACGTTTTACATGGCCAAAGGTCTGGAATTTGATCAGGTATTTACTGCGGCTTGTAAGGAGCAGACGGGCCTGACCAGACAGGCAGAGTACATCTGCGCTACGAGAGCACTGCATGAGCTTTACGTGTACAGAGTCTGATTCCGGACGGAGGAAAAAGGAATGGGGAAAACACAACAGAAAAAACGATTATTGTATATTGATATTTTAAATATACTTGCATGTCTGTGCGTGATTTTTATGCATTGCAACGGGATTGCGCACCAGTATTCCGATACAGCCGCATGGAGACAGAGCATGGTGATTGAAACGATTGCATACTGGGCGGTTCCGGTCTATTTTATGATATCCGGAGCGACGCTTCTGGACTACCGGGATAAATATCTGACCAGAGTCTTCTTCAAAAAGAGGTTTTTGAAGACAGGGATTCCATTTGCCGCATGGACGCTGATCAGTCTGGCATACAAAATCCAGTTTCAACAGATGGAATTCGAGCCGGGTTTGTCCAGTATCGTCAGCCTGTTTACCAATACAACAGCCGAGAATGTGTACTGGTTTTTCATTCCGCTGTTTATGGTTTACCTTTCCATGCCGGTACTGTCGCTTTTGAAAGATTATAAGCATATTCTGCTTTATATGGCGGGGCTGGCGTTTTTGGTTTATTCTGTTTACCCGGTCTGCTGTATTGTGTTTCAGATCCCGATGAACGGATCAATACAGATCCCTGTGGCAGGCGGATATATTCTGTATGTCATTCTCGGCTATCTGCTTGCAACGACTGACATGACACGAAAGACAAGAATTCTTTTCTATATCCTTGGCCTTGCAGGGGCAGGAATCCGGTTTGGAAGTACGATTCTTGGATCATCAGAAAGCGCCGGACTGGATCAGACTTTCTGGGGATACATGAAATTTCCGGCGGTCTTTCTGGCAGTCGGAGTCTTTGTGGCGGCTAAATACGGACCATGGGACAAGCTGGAAAATACTCCGAAGATCCGCCGGATTGTCACCACTCTTGCCGGAACCGGATTTGGTGTCTATCTGATGCATATGATCGTTTTCCGTATCCTCCAGGATGCGACGGGCCTCAGCATGGAGTCCGGGTGGTGGCGGCTTGTTATGCCGTTTGTGATCTATGGAATCTGTGTGGTACTGGTACTGATTTTGAAAAAGATTCCGGTATTGAAATACATCGTTCCGTAAATGGAGCATTGGAGTAAAAGAGAAAAAGGAGAACAACGTGAAAATAACACTGATTACTGTAGGAAAAATCAAAGAGAAATATCTGAAAGATGCCATCGCAGAATACAGTAAGCGGCTTTCGCGATACTGCAAGCTGGAGATCATTGAAGTGGCCGACGAGAAGACACCGGATCAGGCCAGTGAAGCGGTGGAAGAAAGCATCCGTGATAAAGAAGGGGAGCGGATCTTAAAGTACATTCGGGACGATATGTATGTGATTACGTTGGAAATTGCAGGGAAAATGCTGACATCGGAAGAATTTGCAAAAAAGATCGAACAGCTCGGGATACAGGGAACCAGCAGCATCGCCTTTGTGATCGGAGGCTCTATCGGACTGGGAAAAGACGTTCTGAGACGCTCAGACTATGCATTAAGTTTTTCAAAGATGACATTCCCGCATCAGCTCATGCGGGTAGTACTGCTGGAACAGATTTACAGAGGATACCGGATTATAAATGGAGAACCATATCACAAATAAGTGCGGTTTTCGCACTTGGGTGTGAAATGGTGGGAAGTAATAAGGCATGTAAAGTATTCGGAAAAGGAGTGGACAGAGGTTGTTCTGCTCCTTTTTTGCATATGTAAGAAAGAAAATGACAGGGAAATAAACGAATGGTATAATTCATCAGGAAAGTATCAGATTCAGAGCGGAAAAAGAGCAGTCCTGAGTA
>MHCFR00700__coassemble_380_pt1 | contig 98466 bp, 101 predicted proteins | sample MHCFR00700__metabat2_high_PE_025 | metagenome-assembled genome bin MHCFR00700
TCATATGTATTTCTGGTAAATCTTTGCATGTTGCTTCCCCCTGTTTATCTAAATGTATTCCTTCTATAACGAAAATATGAAGTGAAATCAATCATCGTGAAAACGACAGGAAAGAATGTAGATATTGTCATCGTCCATGCAATATACCAGCCTGTCTTTATCATTGATCCGGCGGCTCCAGCAACCTTCCATCCTGCCTGTCAGGGGCTCAGGTTTACCGATTCCGGTAGTTCCGTTTTCACAGATATCCGCAATAAGCAGATTGATCTTTTTCAGTGTTTCCCGGTCGTTTTGCTTCTGAAAAAGATAGTCTTTCCACCCATTTTCCGTAAAATGCTTATTCTTCATCTTCTGCCATTCCGATCAGATCATGGATCTGTTCGTTTCCCCTTTTCAACTGTCCGGCCGATTCCAGCAGCCATCTGTAGTTGGATTCCTTCGCAGTCAGATGCATGTTTTCCAGCATATTATTGTACATTTCCTCGGAAATCATTACAACATTCCGGTTTTTCTTTCGGGTGATGATAAGTGTCTCGTAATCATCAGTCACTCTGTCCATACATTCTTTCAGATTGTTCCGCAATTCTGTGTAGTTTATTGCAAGCACACTTTTCACTGTCCTTTCAAGTACAAAATATTGTACTTGTATTATAGTATATGTACATCATGTCGTCAACACAGGAAAAGAATTCCTGAAATTAGTTTTCCAGAGTATAAAAAGGCCGAAGATCACTCTTCGGCCCCTGATTTTTTCGGTTGTATGCCGGCTCACCGTGCGGATTTGGCATTCGGATAAATCTTCTCCATTCTGGCATCGTCAAATCTGGTATCAATCAGTTTTTCAACGGCATTGTCCGGTGTATCACCTTGTGCTCTCTGGTCGTATCTTACAAGAGCAGCGGCTGATACAACCATATTCGCTGCCATAAACAGGATAAGACACCATGTAACAATATATCCTGTGAGTTTTGGTATCTTTTCGATCCAGTCGGATATACGGGGATACAGTACCTTGATCCATATTACTGCAGCGATTCCCCAGAAGAAACAGTAAAGCAGGTTAATTCGCCCGCCCAGATTAAAAGGAATGCCACTGTAATCCCAGAATACTTTTCCGAAAAACAATTCGGCGAAAACACTGCACAGGTACTCATAAGCGCCGCCTAGGAACGTGCCGACCATAAAAAGATACCGGTCCGGCTTCTCTCTGTCCTTATGTAAAAGAATTGTTGCCGCAACAATCGCCATTCCCCAGATGATACTGAACGGCCCCCATACAAGGCTGCTCCGGCTCATCCATACTCCTGCTGTAATCCGGCAGAAAATGGTCTCAACCAGATCCCCGAGAAGCGAACCGATAACGAACAGCCAGAACAGTTTGTAAAATCCGTATCCCTCGGCAAACTGTCCTTCTTTCTCAGCTTCTTCTCTTGCCACCTGGATCAGAGGATAAGCTTTTTCCATTCTTCGCTCTACATGGCCGACAATCAGCGCCGTGAATTTTCCCGTAACAACTGCCACTTTCCGGTTCCAGCGGACTGCGGCTTTTGTCGGCCTGCCAATGCGCAGCGCCGCCGCCGATGACACAGACATATCAACAATACTTCCGGCAAAGGCGATACCGACCAGTATATTCCCAAACGGCCTGGGGATAAGATGAAACAGCCTGGTGAAATCTTCATCTCCGAATTTGACTGCCAGTACACCAAGAACTCCCCAGAGAACGCTGTACTGCAGACAGATATATCCGTCAAAATTCCATTTTTTATCGGAATAGTCCCACCATTTGCGCTGATTCATCCGTTCCAGAATTTTACCGGCAAACCACTCGATCGTCGTAGCAATTATCATGCATCCGAGAAACAGGAAAAACGGCTGATTTTCCAGATCTTCCAGAGAAATAATCATGATCAATGCTGCTGTTCCGTATATAAAACAAAACGGTCCTGAAGAAAATCCCCGGTTTACAAATTTCTTTTTCCGTATGGTTCCGACAATTGTCTCTATGAACCATCCCAGAAAGGAATAGATCAGTACCAGCCATATAAGCTCCGAAAATGTATAATGCATAATTACTCCTGCTGTCTTGTTTTATCTTTTGTATTCCTGCTCCATATATTCTTCCAGTGCATCAATCCATGTCGGCATCTTATGTATGCCGAGTACCGTAATCAGAAAATTGTCAAGTACTGTAAAAGTCGGTCTTGCAGAACAGTATTCAGCTTTTCTGGTCGGTACAGGGATTACCCTGACATCTTTTTCCGAAATCCTTACAATCTCTTTTGCGAATTCGTACCGGTTGCAGACACCGCTGCATGTCACATGGTAGGTCCCGTATTCTTCTGTATTGATCAGTTTCAGCATAAATGCCGCCAGTGCATTGGCACTGGTCGGTGAACCGTACTGATCATCGGAGATATAGAGTTCTGTCTTTGTTTCAATTGCTTTTAAAATCTGATTGACAAAATTTGCATCACTTCCGCGCCCAAAGACCCAGTTGCTCCGGATAATGAAATGGTCATGCGCAAATTCCTTGACATAATTTTCTCCTGCAAGTTTGCTTCTTCCATAAACTGTCATCGGATCCGTCTCATCAAATTCATGGTACGGCACCTGACGGATCCCGTTAAACACGTCATCCGTTGACAACAGGAGAATTCTGGCCTGAACTTTAGATGCTGCAATCGCAAGATTTCTTGCACCGATCGCATTAACTTTATAGGCGTATTCCGGCGATTCTTCACATGTCCCGACGTTTGTGACCGCAGCGCAGTCAAAAATCACATCCGGCCTTTTTTCCTTTGCAAAGTCGATAACCTGATTTAAATTTGTCACATCGACCTCTTCGATATCTGTGTTGATAATCTCAGCGTCCGGCTGATACTGCTTTGCCATATCATTAAGCGCGCATCCAAGCTGTCCGGCCGCTCCTGCAATCCATATTTTCATCTTCTTCACCTGATTTCTCTACTGTTGTGTATTTCCTGCTTCCGGATATTTCGCTTTTAATGCTCTGGAAACAACCTTAGGAACATATCTGTCTGTATCGGAGCCATAATATGCAAACTCTTTTACCAGTGTAGAACTTAAAAAGGCATATTCCAGACTTGTCGTAAAGAACATGGTATCAATCTCATTGTCCACACTGTGGTTGATCTGTGCCAACTGCATTTCATATTCAAAATCCGTAACGGCCCGAAGTCCACGGATAATCAGTCTTGCATGGTTCTGCTTTGCAAACTCAACGGTCAGCCCTTCAAATGCCTTTACTGTTACATTCGGGAAATCTTTTGTCACTTCCTGAAGAAGCTGCAGACGCTCCTCCATGGTAAAAAGCGGTGTCTTTTTCTGGTTGACAAGGACGCCGATAATGAGTTCATCTACGACTTTTGCCGCCCTTGTGATGATATCCAGATGTCCGAATGTAACCGGGTCAAAACTGCCTGGATATACTGCTTTAATCATCTGTATTCCTCATTTCATGAAAATTTCTTCAATAACTATACTACAAAATACCGGTCAGGTCAAACTGTTTCACGGATGGAAGGGAAAACGGCGCCTGTATCTGACGGAGAATCTCTGTCCTTTGCGGAACAGACGAAGGAAGCTTCTCATAATCCAGAGAAAGGAAGCCTGCAAACAGCAGAATACTGATGACAATCCGGACTCCTAATGTTCCGGTCTGACGCGTTTCCTGTTCCGGATAGATGCTTCCGTAAGCCGCGCGGTATCTCGGGTGGACTGCCGGTGCATGAAGGGGCGACTCCGCCGGATTCTCCTCCCTTGCCCGCATCTGCTCCAGTGCCTCTTTTCTCTTTCTTTCCCGGCTGTCATTCAAAACCATACACCTCCGCATTGCCGTCTAAAAAAGACAGGATATATAATCATAATATACCCTGTCTTTCCAAAGTATGCTAGTGTCTGTCAGATAATTCCTGAATAATGTCGTTCCAGTCAAGTCCCCGCTCTACCATCAGCACCATGGCATGATAAAGGAAGTCGGAGAGCTCGTATTTCAGCTCCTCTGTGTTCGGATTCTTGGCTGCAATAATGACCTCTGCCGCCTCTTCTCCCACCTTCTTCAGAATTTTATCAATTCCTTTATCAAAGAGATAATTGGTGTATGATCCTTCTTTTGGATTCTTCTTCCGGTCCAGGATCGTGCCATATACGGTTTCAAAAATCTGAAGCGGGTTGGTTTCATCATAATCCGTGCCTGCGATAGTCTGGAAAAAGCAAGTCGGATTTCCGGTATGGCAGGCTGCTCCGATCTGCTCTACTTTTGCAAGAAGGGTGTCCTTGTCACAGTCGATGGTCAGAGATTTGACATACTGGAAATGACCGGATGTCTCTCCTTTTGTCCAGAGACACTGTCTGCTCCGGCTGTAATATGTCATTTTTCCGGTTTTCACCGTCCGGTCAAATGCTTCTTCATTCATATAGGCAAGCATCAGCACTTCGCCTGTTCTATAATTCTGCGCAATAACAGGAATCAGGCCGTCGGAATTCAGCTTGAAATCCGAGAAATCAAGTACGCTCTCAAAGGAAGTCATCTGGATGCCGCATTCCTGACATTCTGTCTTAAAGAGATGAAAATCCATATTCATGCGGCTGACAAATTTTCCGGAAATGCCTCTTGCCCCCGGACTTTTCAGAATCCGGAAAATCTCAGATTCTTCCATCGTATCGGTCAGGACCACATATGGAATTTCTGTCAGTGTCATCACAGAGTTCAGATCCAGTCTGTGCATGAAAATGATCTCGCTGCTGTATTTTTCAATCAGATGCTGCTGTTTGAAAAGGGTATCGAAATCATTCAGAGAAACGGCTATCTTCTCTTTTCCGAATCTCTTGGACGCTTCCTCCAGCATTTTTACAGAGCTTGCTTTAGAGAAATTCAGAACGACCCGTTTAGCTCCGGTGTAAAGTATCTTTTTCACATCTTCCAGACGTTTGATATTTCCTCCTGCTACAACAGGGATCCCGGCTGATTTTGTGATTTTTTTCAGCAGGTCGATGGACTCCTCATGATCCTCATCCGAATCAGAAAGGTCGAATACAAGAAGCTCGTCTGCTCCCTTATCGCTGTAATGATTTGCAAGAGCAACCGCGTCTTCCGAGAGAACATCCATATCATCGAACCATCTGACTGCTTTTCCCTGCCATAAAAACAAGCAGGGAACAATTCTTTTATAACTCATCTGTTTTCAGTTCCTTTCTTCTATAAGCTTCCTTTTGTAGACCATACTTCCGTCATACCAGGCTCAAAGGAAACGGCCATGTGAAGAGCCTTTCCAAAACTTTTAAAAAGCGCCTCCGCCATATGATGATTGTTTCCTTCATCTACGATTTTCAGATGCAGATTCATCATGGCGCTGTAGGATACTGCATAGAAAAACTCCCGGATCATCTCCGTATCCATTTCTCCGATCTTTTCCACGGTAAACTCTGCCTGATATTTCAGAAACGGACGACCGGAAAGATCGATTGCCGCAAGGGAGAGTGTTTCATCCATTGGAAGGAGAAAGAATCCAAACCTCCGGATCCCTTTTTTATCGCCGACTGCTTCTGCGATCGCCCGTCCAAGAACAATCCCGGTATCCTCGATGGTGTGATGCGTATCTACGTTCAGATCGCCTTCTACCTGCACTTCCAGGTCAAAAAGGCCGTGCCTTGCAAACCCTTCCAGCATATGGTCAAAAAATCCGATTCCGGTCCGGATCTTTGTCTTTCCGGTCCCGTCCAGATTCAGGCGGACGGAAATATCCGTCTCTTTCGTCTTTCTGTGTTGTTCTGAAATTCGCTCCGGCATCGCTATTCCCCCTCTTTTTCAAACCGTACTTTGATCGAATTGGCATGAGCGGTCAGCTGCTCTGCCTGCGCAAAATATTCGATGTCCTCGTGAATTTTCTCAAGCGCATCTCTGGAGTAGGAAATAATGCTGGACTTCTTGATAAAATCGTCGACAGAAAGCGGAGAGAAAAACTTCGCTGTTCCATTTGTCGGCAGAATGTGGTTCGGTCCTGCAAAGTAGTCCCCAAGCGGTTCGCTTGCATACTCTCCAAGGAAGATAGCTCCTGCATTTCGGATCTTTGTCATCACATCGAACGGATTTTTCGTCAGAATTTCCAGATGTTCGCTTGCAATTTCATTGGCTGTCTCGATGGCTTCCTCCATCGTTTGGGCAACAAGGATATATCCGTAATTATCCAGTGATTTCTGTATAATCTCCGCACGGGAAAGTTCCTTTAAGAATCCATCCACTTCGTCGGATACCTTCTCTGCCAGTTCGGCGCTTGTCGTTACCAGAATCGCAGAAGCAAGTTCGTCGTGCTCTGCCTGGGAAAGAAGATCCGCCGCAACATATCTTGGATTTGCGGTTTCATCTGCGATAACCAGAATTTCCGAAGGTCCCGCTACCGAGTCAATGCTGACATATCCGTAAACTGCTTTTTTTGCAAGGGCAACATAGATATTACCCGGTCCTACAATCTTGTCTGTCTTCGGGATACTCTCTGTCCCGTACGCAAGGGCAGCGATGGCCTGAGCACCGCCGACTTTATAGATCGCGTCCACTCCTGCTTCTTTTGCCGCAACCAGCGTATGCGGACTGACTTTTCCATCCCTTCCCGGAGGCGTCACCATGATGATCTCGTCCACTCCGGCAATCCTTGCAGGGATCACATTCATCAGTACGGAAGAAGGATAGACCGCCTTCCCGCCCGGCACGTAAACACCCACACGTTTCAGCGGGGTGACTTTCTGTCCGAGAAGCGTACCGTCCGGCTTGCTGTCAAACCAGCTGTACTGCTTTTGCTTTTCGTGGTAGCTTCTGATATTTTCCAGCGCTTTTCTGATTACACCGATCAGCTTTTCGTCTGTTTTTTCATATGCCTCTGCAATCTCCTCTTCGGATACCCGGACCGTTTCTTTTGTAAGATGGGCGTGGTCAAACTGTTCGGTATAGGCAAAGAGCGCCTCATCACCTTTCTCTTTTACCTGTTTCAGAATCGCGGCAACCCGCTCTTCGTATTCTCCATAACTGTCCGGACTTCTCTTTAACAGATCCTGTAAAAGGTTCTGTTTTGTCTCTTCTGTCAATTTCTGGATTCTCATCTTCTATCCCGCCTTTACTTTAAAATTTCCCTCAGTCCGGTGATCAGTTCCCGGATTCTGTCATTTTCCATTCTCATGCTGACCGGATTGACGATCATTCTTGCGGAAAGCGGGCAGACTTCCTCCAGAACTTTCAGTCCGTTTTCTTTCAATGTCGTTCCGGTCTCGACAATATCTACAATTACTTCGGAAAGCCCGACGATCGGAGCAAGTTCAATGGAACCGTTCAGTTTGATGATCTCCACCGTCTGGTGCTTCTGGTCGAAGAAATAATTTTTTGCGATATTCGGATATTTTGTGGCTGCCCGGATAATCTCCCGGTGTCCCAGAAGCTCCCTTGCGCTTTCCGGTCCGCAGACACACATCCGGCAGGCGCCGAATTTCAGGTCGAGTACTTCGTGGACTTTCCGGTCCTCTTCCAGAATAATATCCTTTCCGACCACACCGATATCCGCGGCTCCGTACTCTACATAAGTCGGAACATCCGGCCCTTTTGCAAGGAAAAACCGGAGTTTCAGCTCTTCGTTTACAAAAATCAGTTTGCGCGAGGACTTGTCTTTCATTTCCTCACAGGTAATGCCAACCTGCTCCAGAAGCTCCAGCGTCTGTTTTGCAAGGCGCCCTTTACAGAGGGCAAAGGTCAAATATCTCATGACTGTTCCTCCTCCTTCTTCTGTCCGATTGTTTTCCGTTCCCCGGTTTTCAGGTTAATCATCTCGATCTCTCCGTTTTCCGGAAGATAGAGGAGATTCTCCGCCTGATTTTTCTTACCGTACTGGATGTAATAATCCAGGGATTCTTTGGCCTTTTTACAGAACAGTTCCGTACTGTTCTGGCGTGCCCGGAATTCTTTCGCAAGGCTGATCGCCTGTCTGCGCTGGGAATCCGCATAGACAATGATAGCAGCATTCTCTTCGTAGGAAATCTGCACATGCTGTCTTGCAAGGGCATTCATCAGTTCATCGATAATAACGGCAAATCCGATGGAAGGCGCACGCTTTCCGAATTTTTCCATCAGATGATTGTACCGGCCTCCTTTGACAACCGCGTCTCCGGTGCCGAATGTATATGCTCTGAAAATCACGCCTGTATAATAGCCGTATGCACCGCTCATGCTCAGGTCAAATGTGATATATTTCTGTACGGTATATGCTTTCAGAATTTCATATGTATCTTTCAGACGTTTGATGGCGCGTTTGGCAAGCTCGTTCGGTGCAATCGCCATCGCCTTATCAAGAACTTCCGGTCCTCCTACCAGTTCCGGCAGATGGCCGAACAGCTCTTTCATCTCCGGTTTGACATTTGCTTCGTCCAGAAGCTCCGTCACCCCGTAATAATTCCGGTTTGAGATCAGCTGCCGCAGGTGTTCCTCATATTCCGGCGGAAGTTTGGCTTCCTTCATGAGACTGTACAGGAATCCGACATTCCCTACGCTGATCTGGAAATTCTCAAGACCGGACTGTCTTAAACAGTCCACAACCATTGCCAGCATTTCCGCATCCACATCCTTGGAATCTACCCCGATATACTCGGCGCCAAGCTGTGTATTCTCCCGCAGGCGTCCCTGATAGCGGGAATGGTTGATAAACGTGTTTCCTATATAGCAAAGCCGAAGCGGCTTTTCTTCGATTTCATACAGAGCCGAAGCAGCTCTGGCAACAGACGGCGTAATATCCGGCCGAAGCGCAAGGATATTTCCCTCCCGGTCAAAAAATTTATATAATTCCTTCACAGAAATCGTTCCGATCTCTTTTCGGAATACGTCAAAATATTCGAAGGTCGGCGTCTGTATATCATGATAGCCATAAAGATGCAGGACGTGATGCAGCTTATCCTGCAGTGCCAGCTTTTTCCGGCACTCTACTTTGTAAATGTCCCGTACCCCTTCCGGTGTGTGTAAAATTTTCTGTTTCATGTCTTATCCACTCTTTCTCTTTTTCTTTTTGTTCACTTTATCATGCTACCATGTTAAATTGAAATTACAACGAATATTATAAAAATCTTACTCTCTTTTGTCAAGATCTTTCTGCATCTCATCCAGATAAGGAACCATGCACCCGCTTTTCAATGTGAAGAAAAATTCGGGATCCAGTTCTTCATACCGGATACTTTTTCTTCCGCCTTTCTCCATCCGTTCCCAGAACCGCTTCAGTTCCTGAAAACGCATGTAGTAAAGCTCTGTCCTTCCCGTGTAGAGGATCAGCAGAAAGGCGATCCCTCCCTGACGCTCAAATTCCTCCATAAATTCTACCTGATGCCGGTGTACATTCTGAAGCGGGAAGGTGTCCGCCGCGCACTCTTTGGCATCGAAGCAGACCGGAATCCCCTGCACGGCACCGATATAATCGACGGTACTTCTCTGGTCGAAATACGCCAGGGTAATGTGCCGGTGTTCTTTGTCGATCCGGACCGGAGTGATCGGCGTTGGAATCTTCTGAATCAGAGCAAGGCCTTTGTTGCGGTATTGTTCATTTGTGTGATTGATATAGTCCTCCAGGGCAGAACCCCGCAGTCCTCTCGATGTCCATGTGGCCATGTTGCTGCTCCTTTTTCACTCTAAATATATACTTTTTGAATCATCTCAAACTGTTTCGGAAGCTCCGCCCGGACGATCAGGCCGGACAGCTTTTTCAGTTCTGCCGTTTCTTCCGGGAACTCCATCCGGTATGCATGAAGAAGCTGGTGTGTCAGTCCGAACTCCTTTTTCAGACGGTCGTTTTCTCTCCGGTTTCCGTATTTGTAATCTCCGATAATCGGATATCCGAGGGAAGCAAGGTGGGCCCGGATCTGATGGGTCCGTCCGGTAATCAGGTGCACCTCCAGAAGGGTGTGCTTAGCCCCTGTCTGAATTGGAACATATTCGGTCTCGATCGGGACGCTGCCCTCGGAAGACTTTGAACTGATCGATACTTTGTTATGCTGCTCGTCCTTGGTCAGGAAACCGCAGGCCCGGACAGGCTCTCTCATCTGTCCGTACACGATGGTCCGATAATACTTCCGAACAGAACGGTCTTTCAACATCCCGCTCAACACCTGAAGGCCCCGCAGGCTTTTCCCGGCTGTCACAATGCCGCTTGTATTCCGGTCCAGGCGGTTACAGATGGACGGGCGGAAACGCCGAAGCTCTTCCGGTGTGATCTCCCCCTTTTCCAGCAGGTAGGCTGTCAGATACTCAACCAGAGAGATGTCGCCGGGCGATGCTTTCTGCGAGAGCAGTCCGCACGGCTTGTTGACAAACAGTACATCCTCATCTTCATAAAGTACCTGAAGCTTTCCGGCCAGTGCTTTTTGATCCCTGACAGCCGGCCCCTGGGACTTGCTTTCGGAAAATTTTTCGATCGTCTCATCGGAGAGAAACATCTGGATAAGGTCTCCCTCGGTAAGATGTTCGCTCCCCGTCATCTTTTTCTTATTCAGGGTGATGTTTTTTTTCCGCATCATTTTATAGATAAAGCTTTTTGGTGCCTTGGACAGGTATTTGGACAAAAACTTGTCCGCTCTTTGCCCGGCATCATTCTTTTCAATTCTGATTGTCTGCATTGGATTCTCCTATACCGCAGCCGTCAGGATCAGCCGGCGCATTTCACGCACCGCTCTGTCCGGCTGCCCTTCTGATTTCTGCTTTGTTTCTCCAAAACTTTCGGCCCGCTTCAGAAAGGAATCGTAGTCAGTAAAAATTTTGACTTTTACTTTGTCGTAATGACTCTCTTTCAGTATCCGGGCGAGATATGCCTCCACCTCTGCCGGAGGAACCTTGGTTCTGGAAACATACCCGCAGATCAGGTGTCTGGAAATCAGGAGTACATCTACAGGCATTACTTTCTCCGAGCTGGTAAGCACCATGTCATAAGCGGAAAGAATTCCGGCAGCCGCTGTTTCCACCTCCCTGACTTTCTCTTCCTCAAAAGACCGGTATGGCAGCAGCATAATCATTCCGACAGCGGATCTGGCGGCCGGAAGGCATCCCAGAATCGCCACAATGGTAAGCAGATTGTTTCTCGTGTGTGTTGTCAGATATCCGGTCAGAAAGACGGCAATGCTGATCCCAAAAAGAAGGATGGTGATCAGGATCCGCTTTTTCTTCTGGTCCTTGATATAACCTGGCATCCCTTTTGTAATTTTCATAAATGATCCCCTTTATTTCATCCATTTGTCCATGGCGTAAAAGATGACATTCTCCGGCATCAGTTTACCGGCGATCCTTGCCCCTTTCATCAATGTTCCATGAACAGAAACAGGCTTTTTCATTTTTGCATCCAGCAGTGCGGTCCGGACTACATCCTGCGCCGAAACCATCGTTGCCTGTTTGGCCTTGCTGTTATTGGTTCCGGACACCTCAAAGAATTCCGTATCCACAGGTCCCGGGCAGACCGCTGTCACAATGATTCCGTCTTTTTTCAGCTCTTCGGCGAGTCCTCTGGAGAAGCTGGTGACATACGCCTTTGTTGCCGCGTAAACTGTAAATCCAGGCTGCGGGCAAAAGCTTGCCCCGCTTGATATATTTAAAATCCTGCTTCCCTTTTTCATGTACGGGAGGATCATCAGCGTCATTTTCGTGAGCGCGCGGCAGTTGACGTCGATCATCCGAAGCTGGGCCTGCGGATCGTGCCCGGCAATCTCTTTTGCCTCTCCGATTTTTCCAAATCCGGCGGCATTTACAAGCATCCTGACATCCGGATTCTGATTCTCGAGGCGGTTTAAGATTTGCTTATAGATCAGATCTTTTTCCAGATCGCCTGCAAAAATCCGGACATAGATCCCGGTTTTCTCCTCCACGGTCTTTTTGACCTGTTCCAGCCTTTCCGCTCTTCTGGCCGTGATCCATATCTCATCAAGCTGCCTGTAAAATGCGGGGATCCGGGTTACAAACTCTCTCCCGATCCCGGAAGATGCTCCTGTCACAACTGCAATCCTCATATACATTCCTCCCTGCTGCTATTTTTTCTTTTTCTTATGTGTATTTCTGATGGTTTTCTTTTTCCTCGGTGCGGCAGCCTCCTTTGACTGCTGCCGTTTTTTTGCAAAATACCGGTCCTCTTTTGTCTGCCTCGGACGGATCAGACAATGCTTTCCGAACCCAATCAGATCTTCCCGCCCTACTTTTTTGAGAGCTTCCATGACCAGCTCATAGTTTTTCGGATTCCGGTACTGAATCAGCGCCCTCTGCATCGCCTTTTCATGCGGGGACTTCGGTACATAAACCGGCTTCATTGTCCTTGGATCGACTCCCGTGTAGTACATACAGGTGGAGATGGTGGACGGTGTCGGATAAAAGTCCTGCACCTGTTCCGGCATATAACCAAGATCCCGCAGATATTCCGCAAGAGCCACCGCCTCTTTTAAGGTGGAGCCCGGGTGAGACGACATCAGGTATGGCACCAGATACTGTTTCTTTCCAAGCTGTTCGTTGATCTTTTTATATTTTTCAGTAAATGCGCGGTACACGGAATTCTCCGGTTTTCCCATCATCTGAAGAACCGGGTCCGCAATATGTTCCGGCGCTACTTTGAGCTGCCCGCTTACGTGATATTCGCAAAGCTCCCGCATAAAGGTATCATCCGGATCTGCCATGACATAATCAAACCGGATACCGGAACGGATAAAGACCTTCTTGACCTTCGGTATTTCCCGGAGGCTTCGCAGGAGCTTCAGGTAGTCTTTATGATCCACATTCAGATTTTTGCATGGTTTCGGGAACAGGCACTGTCTGTGCTTACATGCTCCGTGAGTCAGCTGCTTGTCACAGGCCGGATGCCGGAAGTTGGCAGTCGGTCCGCCTACATCGTGAATATATCCTTTGAAATCCGGCTCCTCCGTCAGAAGTTTCGCCTCCTCAATAAGGGACTCATGACTTCTTGTCTGAATGATTCTGCCCTGATGGAATGTCAGTGCGCAGAAACTGCAGGCACCAAAACATCCCCGGTTGCTGATCAGACTGAATTTCACTTCTGAGATGGCCGGAATTCCTCCGTCCTTTTCGTACATCGGATGATAGGTCCGCATGTAAGGAAGCGCGTACACATCGTCCATCTCGGTCTGGGACAACGGCTTTGCAGGCGGATTCTGTACGACATAGACGTGCTCCGAATACGGCTCAATCAGCCGCTTTGCCGTAAACGGATCCGTATTACAGTACTGGGTATAGAAACTCTCGGCATAACGAAGCCTGTCTTTCTGAAGCTCGGAATAGGCCGGCAGCTCCACGGCGTCATATATCGCTTCCCGGTCTTTGACCTTGCAGACTGTCCCGTCAATATAAGTCAGGTCTTCCACCCGGATTCCGGCGTTCAATGCATCTGCGATTTCCACAATGGAGCGTTCTCCCATTCCGTAGGAAATCAGATCCGCTCCGGAATCCAGAAGCACGGAGCGTTTCAGCCGGTCAGACCAGTAATCGTAATGGGCCAGTCTTCTGAGACTTGCCTCGATTCCGCCGAGAATCACCGGCGTCTTTTTGTACGTCTGGCGGATCAGATTTCCGTAGACGACGCAGGCGTAATCAGGACGTTTCCCCATGACGCCGCCCGGCGTATAGGCGTCCTGGCTTCTGCGCTTCTTGGAAACGCTGTAATGGTTGACCATGGAATCCATATTTCCGGCCGATACAAGAAATGCAAGTCTTGGCTCCCCGAAAACGGTAATGCTGTTCTTGTCCTTCCAGTCCGGCTGTGCAATGATCCCGACTCTGTATCCATGAGCCTCCAGAAGTCTTGTAATGATGGCGTGTCCAAAGGACGGATGGTCTACATAGGCGTCTCCGCTGATGTAGACAAAATCAACCTGATCCCATCCCCGCTCTTCCATCTCTCTTCGGGAGACCGGTAAAAACTTATTTTCCATCTGTGTTCCTCTCTTTGATGCGATCCATTACATCGTGAAAATCATGGATGTAATAGTCGGCAAGTTTTTTCTTTTCCTGATCCAGTGGACGGGAAAACTCATCGTAGACGGCGCACACCTGCATGCCCGCGCGTTTTCCTGCCAGAATCCCCATCGGCACGTCCTCGAACACAAGACAGTGCTCCGGCCGGACCTGCATGTCCTCAGCCACCTTGAGGTAAATATCCGGAGACGGCTTTCCAACGTTTACCTCCCCGGAAGTCCGCATGGCCGTAAAATAGGTATCGATCTGAAGCGCTTTCAGTGCTGCTTCAGCAAGAATCCTTCCATTGCTCGTTGCAATTCCGAACAGGATTCCGTTTTCCTTCCCATACCGGAGGAATTCCTCCACTCCCGGTTTCAACGTGACCTCCTCGGTATATCTCTGGTAGGCAAGGCTGGTCCATTCGTCCATGATTTCTTCGGTCGATAGTGCCATGTCAAATGTATCCCGGAAATACTGTGCCGTCTCATGGTAGGACTTTCCCTCGATCGCTCTGTGAAAATCATCCGGAAGCTCCAGATGATATTTTTTTACATAATATGCATCAATGTCCGGCCAGATCCACATGGAGTCGATCAGGGTCCCGTCCATGTCAAAGATCACTGCTTTTGTTTTTTCAGTCATATCTGTTCTCATTTAGCTCTCCTTTGCCCAGGCCTGTTTTAACGCATCAATTTCTTCTTCTGTCAGCCGGCGTGATGCCCCCTTGGGAAGCGCCGGATCCAGCTTCAATGTTCCCATCCGGATTCGTTTCAGATAAACAACGCGCTTTCCAACCGCCTCAAACATCCGTTTGATCTGGTGATAGCGTCCTTCCTGTATTGTGATGGAAATTTCGGAACAATTCTGCTCCGGATCGGTCTTTAAAATTTCCAGCACTGCCGGAAGTGTCAGAGTATCGTCTCCGATATCCACTCCCCGTGCAAATGCGGCTGCGTCCTCTTCCGTGACAATACCGGAAATGACAGCCTCGTATGTCTTATCTACATGCTTTTTCGGTGACAGGAGACGATGGGCCAGCTCTCCGTCGTTTGTCAGAAGCAGAAGCCCCTCTGTGTCCTTGTCAAGGCGTCCCACCGGGAAGAGATCGTTTCGTGCCGGATTCTCCAGCAGCTCCAGTACGGTCCGCTCTTTGGAATCCTCTGTCGCAGATACGACACCGGCCGGTTTGTGGAGCATATAATAAACATAAGGCTCATACCGGTACGAAATGCCAAGGCACCGGATCCTGGCGGTTTTTTCCTCTACTTTGACCTCCGGCTTTTTGATGATCTCTCCATCCACGCTGACCTGTCCTTTGCGGATCAGCTTTTTGACTTCCTGCCGGCTGCCTGCTCCCATCTCTGTTAAAATCCGATCTAACCGCATCATGATGACATCCATCTCCATCCTGGAAGATATTTGTTCTTCAACGTGCCCTGGGAAAGCTTTCCGAATCCAAGAGGATATCCGTCCACGCAGACGAGATACCAGCCCTTTTCTTTCGGTCCGGTCAGATCGTCAGTGAGAATCGTCTCGCCTTTCAGATATTTGACCACACGCTCATCTGAAAGCGGAAAGTCGAGAATATTTTCATATTCGTCTTTTTTCAGATTCATCGCAAGCGCCTGACTTGGCTCAAATCTACCTTTTTTCAGTTCTCCAATGAGAAGACCGCTTCGTAAAAAGCGGATGCCGGTAAGATCCGGCAGCCCCTCCGGCATATAGTAAACCCGGTCTTTGCGGATATCAAACCGTCCGGCATCAAACGGGCGGTGCACAAGCTGTAAGAAATTTCTCAGATCTTCCGGCAGTTTCTCGTAGGATACACTTCTTCCTTTTGCCGGCCGGATCCTGGATGTCTGTGTTTCGGATCCCTCCCCGTTCCCCTTTTTCAGAAGGGCAAGGTAATGTCCCTCGCCTTTCATGTGATGCGGGAAGATCCGGACGGTTTTACGGAACTCCTCCTGCCGGATGGAAGCATATTCCGGGCGGCCTTCCCGGAATCCTTCATATGGGCGGATCTCCTGAAGTTCAAACTCCGGATACTGTTCCAGAAGCCGGGAGACGCTTCCCTCATTTTCCAGCGGGTCAAACGTACAGGTGGAATACAGAAGCATTCCGCCCGGCTTCAACATTGCTGCGGCCTGGGTCAGAATGCTTCTTTGAAGTTTTGAGAAAAACTCAGGGCCGTGTTCCTCCCATGCCTTCATCATCTTTTTATCTTTCCGGAACATCCCTTCGCCGGAGCACGGAGCGTCGATCAGAATTTTATCAAAATATTCCGGGAAGTAGTCCATCAGCTTTCCCGGCTCCTCGCTCAGAACAAGCATATTTCCGATTCCGAACAGTTCGAGATTTTTTAAAAGTCCCTTGGCCCGGGAGTTGCTGATATCATTGGCGATCAGCACGCCCTCTCCCTGAAGCTTCGCTCCAAGTTCCGTCGCCTTTCCGCCGGGAGCGGCACAGACGTCCAGCACCCTCTCCCCCGGTGTAATATCCAGGCGGTTAGCCGGTGTCATGGCACTTGGCTCCTGCAGATAATAAAGACCTGCGTAATAATACGGGTGTCTGGCCGGGCTTTCTTTTTCTCCGTCATAATAAAATCCGTTTTCGATCCACGGAACCGGGGTAATGGAAAACGGACAGATCTTTTGGAATTCTTCCACGCTGATTTTGGAAGTATTGACACGGAGGCCATAGTAGCGCGGCTCCTCATAGCAGGCCGTATATGCATCAAATTCTTCACCCAGAAGGGTTTTCATTTTCTCTTCAAATGCTTTTGGTAACTCCATATTTTCTCCTTTCGCATACAGAGTCAGTATACCATACCTGCAGCAAATTCTCCATGCTTCAGTCACTTTTTCTACAGAAAAGTTTGGAGTCTTCCACATACCGGAGAATCCAGTATGGATTGATACTGATTTCTTCGTCCGGCTCTTCCAGATAAATCCCAAGATGCAGGTGTACCGGGAATTTACCCGTTGTCCCCTCGTCTCCGTATCCGCTGTCACCCATATACCCAATCAGGTCGCCTGCCTCTATCTCCTCCCCGATTTCCACATCCGCGTAAGAATCCAGATGAGCGTAATAGAAATAGCCTCCGTGAGGTGCCGTGATCCCGATCCGCCATCCTCCTTTCGGAAGCCATCCTTTACTTGTGACCGTTCCATCCGTCATGCTGACAATCGGGAAGATCCCCCTTTTATTTTCTGATGCCATCAGATCCGTCCCCTCGTGTCCCCTCTTTCCTCCGTAAGTCCGCTCATACATCCAGGAATCTTCGTAGGTGACGGTAAGATCCGGCTCCTCTTTCCAGAACATAACCGGAAAATACCGGACGTCCGCCCAGACCTTTTCGCAGGCTGTCATATAGGCGGAATAAGACGGGCTGGCCTGCCACTGTTTTTCGATCTTCTGAAAATTCTGCTTTGTCAGTGAAGGGAAAGAAATACCCGAGTGGAAGTTCTGTTCCAGAAGAAACAGTCCGGCCGCCCGTCCCGGTTCTTTGGATGTTCTCATATACGAGACCATCTCCTCTGTCAGCTCATGACTGCGGAAAAACTCTTCCGAAACAACGCTTTTGCCAAGGGAAAAATAAGATGCGTCATTTTGAAGTTTGGGAATGGCAGCTCCTTCCAGAATCAGAAGAAGAACCAGTATCAGAAACTGCATATATCCTCTGCGTCTCTGCATATGTGCCAGCTTCCCCCTTTTTGACTAGTAATATGAAATGTCCGGCCGGGATATGACAAAGAGTTCCGCTCGCGGAACTCTTGCGCCGAGCGCGGTCGCTTTAGCGACTAATTTCTGCTTTGCGCTAGTACGCATCCCGCGGAGCCTTTTTGTTTAACAGGGAATGAAATTTCCTGTTAAACAAAAACTGCCGGTTCATCAGGGAATCCGGCAGTTTTGTTTTCAGATTTGAATTTAATAAAATTTCGCGGTTTCATCGACGCTTTTTCTCTTCGGCATTTCCGGATCTACATCCGCATATCCGACTCCGATCACGCTGACAACGATCTCTTCTTCCGGAATCTCAAATACCTCTTTCAGTTTCCCGGCATCCCGGATTCCCATTACAAGGGTTCCCAGGCCAAGTTCGGTCGCTTTCAGAAGCAGATTCATATTCTGCATGCCGCAGTCGTAGCATCCCCAGCCGTCTTCCAGTTCATTGGAGGCAGTACCATCCACATTGTATCCGGAACGGCCCTTAACGATGGTGGAAACGATCAGAACCGGAGCATCTTTTGTATTATTGCGGTTAAACTCCGGCAGCGCTTCTCTTACCTTTTGCAGTGCCTCTTCAGACTGTGCGACATAATATCTCGTAACCTGAGAATTCTTCCAGGACGGAGCAAGAATAGCCGCCTGGATCATCTGGCGGATTTTCTCAGGCTCCACCGGTTTTGCCTGATATTTCCGGATACTTCTTCTTGTTTCCAATGCATTCTGTAATTCCATAATATCCTCCTTTTCAGAATAAAGAGTTCCGCTTGCGGAACTCTCGCGCCGAGCGCGGTCGCTTTAGCGACTAATTTCTGCTTTGCGCGAGTGCGCATCCCTCGGAGCGTTTTTTGTTTAACAGGGAACGGAGTTTCCTGTTAAACAAAGAGTTCCGCGCCGGCAGCATTCCTGTCACCGGCGCGGCGTCCACATTCTGTTTTATTTCAGTTTTGCGAGAACCACTTTGATCATTTCCCATACACGCGCGGTTGACTCGATATCCAGACGCTCATTGACAGAGTGTACATCCGGGATATCCGGTCCGAAGGAAACACAGTCCAGTGTCGGCTTTTTCGCAGACAGAAGGCCACATTCCAGGCCGGCATGTACAGTAGAAATCACGGCATCCTTACCTGTGACTTCCTTGTATGCTTCCGCCATCAGAGGACGTATTTTTGATTCTTTCTGATACATCCATGCAGGATATTCTCCACTCTCTTCATGAGTGCCTCCAAGCATTTCAGCCCATGTCCGGAAAATGGATTTTAATTCCTGCATCTGGGAGTTCACGCTGCTTCTCAGATAGTACATCAGGGAGATGGCTGTCTCATCAGTTTTTACAATACCAAGATTCAGGGAAGTCTCTACCACACCTGGAAGATCTCTGCTGAGTCCCTGTACACCGTACGGTGTGCAGACCATTGCAAAAATCACTTTCTTTGTGACTTCTTTTGTGAGTGCCTGTACCGTCTCTTCCGTGACGGTAACCGGAACCTGAAGATCCGGTTCATCAGAGGAAAACTCTGCCTTTAATGTAGCTTCCATGTCAGATACAATCTCCTGAGCCTTCTTCGGATCTGCCACTGCAATTACTGCTTCTGCCGTACCGGCAATGACATTATCTTTGGAACCTCCACTTACGGATACAAGAGCAATCTCAGTACCCTGATCGAGATGATTCAGGATTCTTCCCATGATTTTATTTGCGTTTCCACGCTGCTCGTGGATCTGGGATCCGGAATGTCCTCCCCGAAGTCCTCTTACTTTGATTCTCATCACAGAACCGCTCTTTTCTTCCCGCTCTGCAGGAATCTTCAAAGTCTCAAGAACACCTCCTGCACAGCCTGCAAGAATAATGCCTTCCTCTTCTCCGTCGATGTTAAGGAAAATATTTCCCTTGATCTGTGACATGTCAAGGGCATTGGCTCCGCCCATTCCGATCTCTTCGTCTGTTGTCACAATAACTTCCAGCGGCGGATGCGGAATATCATCGCTGTCGAGAAGCGCAAATGCGTAGGCAATGGCAATTCCGTCGTCACCGCCAAGTGTTGTTCCTTTCGCTTTTACATATCCGTCTTCTACATAAAGCTCCAGAGGATCATTCTCAAAATCGTGATCTGAGCCCTCCACTTTCTCACAGACCATATCCATATGTCCCTGCAGAATGACCGGCTCCGAATTTTCATATCCAGGTGTTCCCGGCTTTTTGATGATGACGTTCCCCGCGTCGTCCTGTATGTATTCCAGATTCCGTTTTTTTGCAAAGTCCACACACCAGTTGCTGATTTTCTCATCGTAAAATGTTCCTCGCGGAACAGAGGAAAGCTCCTCAAAAATCTGAAATACTTTTTTTGGTTCTAATTGTTCCAGTACTGCCATTGTTATCTCCCTTTCTCTCGTTTTTTACCAAATCTGAACTTATTATAGCATAGTGCTTCTAAAATCGCCATATTTTTCATACAATTTATTGACTATTTTTACCAAAGGAACAATTTTGAAACGTTATTTTTTTGTCATTTTCACGATTTTTCTATTTGTCATCATGCTGTTGTTTCCGGGAGATGTATTTCAGGGGGCCAGGAACGGGCTGCTGCTCTGGTTTGAGACGGTACTTCCGACTCTGCTTCCTTTTCTGATTATTGTCAATATCATGCTGAGGACCAGTCTGATCCGGCACATTTCACGCCTTGTCTATCCGGTCCTCGGACCTTTGTTTTCTGTCAGTCCGGGCGGCTGCTTTGCGGTGCTTACCGGATTTTTATGCGGTTATCCCATGGGTGCGAAGGTCACGGCGGATCTGGTGCGGGACCGGAGGATTTCATCCCGCGAGGGGGCATATCTGCTCTCTTTCTGCAATAATACCAGCCCTGGTTTTATGGCCGGGTTTGTAGTATGCCAGACGATCGGGGACCCTTCTCTTGTCTTTGGATCCATGATAATTTTTCTTCTTGTTCCCGTGGTACTGAGCTTCGCCTTTTGCAGGATCTATCTGAAAAAAGAAACCTATCCGGCACCGACAGTTTTTCACGGAGACAACGGACGTTTTTCCATGGATGTACTTGATCTGTCAATTATGGACAGCTTTGAAACGATAACCAAAATCGGGGGATATATTATTGTATTTTCCGTATTTCTGGAACTTGCGTGCAAGCTCCCCTTCGCCGGTACTCTTCCAGGCAGGCTGCTGCTTTCTTTTCTGGAGATCACAAATGGAGTGGTAATGCTGGAAACACTCCCTCTTCCCTTTTCGTTACGCTATGCCTGTATCATGGGACTTTGTGCCTTCGGAGGATTTTGTGCCGGTGCACAGACAAACGGCATGCTGAATGGAAGTGGTCTGAAAATCACTCCGTATATTGCAGAAAAACTGGCTGCCGGTGCGGCAGCCAGTCTCATGGCGTATCTCTATATTCAAATACTGTAGCAGCTATTATTCCTCATCCATAGCCTGAGCGAACTCTGCTTCTGTCTCATCCTGAATCCGGAGTTCCTCGCGGTCATTGCGTACCATGTCGTAAGATTCCTGAAGGGAATTGACAAGGCTGTCATACTTGGATGTATAATTATCCAGCGCATGTCCGATCATATTTTCTACTTTTGCCATCAGATCATCTGCATATCCCATGGCACCCATGCGGAGCTGGTTTGCATCCTCAGTCGCGCTGTCAATAATCTGCTGTGCCTGTTCCGTAGCAGCCGCTACGATCTCGTTTGCCTGTGCATATGCCTGCTGCATGATTTCATGATCACTTACAAGCTCGTCTGTCTTTGCTTTTGCTTCCTGAATCATCGTATCTGCCTTTGTCTGGGCATCTGCAAGGATTGCGTCTTTATTATCGATGATCTTCTGATAACGCTTGATCTCTTCCGGCGTCTTCATTCTGAGTTCTCTCAACAACTCGTCGATCTGATCTTTGTTCACAATAATCTTTGTCGTGGATAATGGCTGGAACTTACAATTATCTATGTATTCCTCAATTTCATCAATAATCTGCTCAATTCGGCTGCTCATAGTTACACTCTCCTTCTTACTTCGACAAATCCTGTCATTTACTTTGTTATTCTATCACGTTCCACGAAAGAACTCAACGTCTTTCGACAAAAATATGCCTGTTTGTTTTATATTTTTTTTCTTTTATAATCTCGTATCCCATCTCGTCAAGAAAGCTAAAATCCGTGTCCAGAGACGCCTCCAGAATGATCAGTGTATCCTCGCTGACGAGTGAAGAAGATCTCAGATAATCAAATACTTCAAACTCTGCTCCCGCATGATACGGCGGATCCATGAAAATGAAATCGAACGGCGCTTCTCCTTCCATTTTTCTCAGTGCGCTGATGACATCCGTTTTCATCAGGACCGCCCGATCCTCCAGTCTGGTATGTTTCAGATTGTCACGGATGCAGGCTGCCGCCTTTTGGTTTTTTTCTACAAAATACGCGGTCCGCGCGCCGCGGCTTAATGCTTCAATCCCGATGGCTCCGCTGCCGCTGAACAGATCAAGAAACCGGCAGTCGGCAAGTTCCGGGGAAATCATATTAAACAGTGTCTCCTTGATCCGGTCTGTTGTCGGCCTTGTGTCAAGCCCTTCTATCGTTTTTAGCTGCAATCGTTTTGCACTTCCTGCTATTACACGCATGTTTTTATTCCTTTCTTCCACCTGAAAAGGCAGTATGATTCTGCCACTTATTATATCGGATGGATCCTTTTTCTGTCAAATCACGATCGGGCAGAGCTTGAGTATTTTTTTAGACTGTGATACACTTTTGGAGAAAAGGAGGAATACTGCTATGAAATATTTTATTGCATCCGATATCCACGGATCCGCTTTTTACTGCAAGAAAATGCTGGAAGCATTTAAAAACGAATCCGCCGACCGTCTGGTTCTTCTTGGAGATATTCTATATCACGGCCCGCGCAATGATCTTCCTGCGGAATATGATCCGAAGAAGGTGATTGAACTGCTCAATCCTCTTGCATCACGTGTTTTCTGTGTGCGTGGAAACTGTGACAGCGAAGTCGATCAGATGGTTCTCAACTTTCCTATTCTTGCAGACTACTGTCTGATTTCCGAAAAGGACCGGATGGTTTTTGTTACACATGGTCATCAGTATAATCTGCAGACACCACCGCTTCTTCAGGAAGGAGATATCCTGCTTCACGGACATACTCATGTGCCTGCATGTACAAAAACAGAGACCTTTACTTATCTGAATCCGGGATCTGTCTCTCTTCCAAAAGAGAACAGCCGGCATAGCTATATGATTCTTGAAAATGGTACCTTTCACTGGAAAACTCTGGAAGGAGAGGAATATCAGATCTATTCCATGTAAGAAAAACGGCAGAGGCATCCGTCATGATTTTCACGCGATGCTCTCTGCCGCCTTTTTATGATTCTGTCATTCTTTCATGACAATTTCCATCTTTTGTCCGGCAAAGCGGATTCCCGCTTCGTCAAGTGCAAGTTTCGTCTTTTCCATGATACTCGCCCGTATATCCCAGTATACATCGGATTTCAGCCATAGTCTTACGCAAAGTCTCACGTAACTTTCTGCCAGATCATCCACAAAAACCGTATGCTCTTTATCCTTGATTACTTCCGGCTCCTGCTCCATTACATGCCGGATAATCTTCTGAGCAGACTGCAGATCCTCATCGTATCCGATTCTGACATAAAAATCCAGCCGTCGAAGATCCATCGCTGTTACATTGGTCAGACTGTTGTTTGATAAACTTCCGTTTGGTATAACGATCGTCTTGTTGTCAACAGTGGAAAGCTTTGTGTAGAAAATCTGAATCTCTTTAACAGTTCCTTCCAGATTATCCGTATGCTCAATAATATAGTCTCCTACTGTAAATGGTCTCAGAAGAAGAATCAGCACTCCTCCGGCGAAGTTTGACAAGCTTCCCTGTAACGCAAGACCGATTGCCACACCTCCGGAAGCAAGAAGCGCTGCTACCGAAGAAGTATCCACTCCAAAACGCACAACAATTGTTAAAATCAGTATTGCATACAGCCCCGTCTTAAGACAGGAATCCACAAACTGCTCTACCCCTTTGTCTGCATTGGACCGTTCGATGGAAGCGCGGACGAGTTTCCGTACCCAGTTGATCAAAACCCTTCCGATCGCAAAAAAGATCAGCGCAAAGATCACACCGATTCCGAATTCAATGACCTTTGGCAGATTTTCATTCAAGAAATTGACAGCAAAGTTTGTCTGTGTCTCAACTTCCTGCTGAATATTTTCGGTTACCCTCTCTGTTACATTTTCTGTCAGAAGTGTGTAATACATGGTGGTTGATTTCCCTCCTGTGTTTCTTTCAGGGCAAGAAAGGCGGCAAGACTCCCCCGTCTGCCGCCGGACGCCCTGTGTGAATATAATAGCTCCGGATTACAGTTCGTACAGATATTCGTCACCGCAATGTGTTCCGTCAAAATGCCGGCCTCGGCAAAGACCGCTTCATTTGCTTTCCAGAGGTTAAGCTGATATTTCCCGTCCGGTTTTTCGTAGAACAGTGTTTCCCAAAGCCTGGGAGAAAAAGACTCCCGGAACGCATCAATGACATCTCCGCTCACTTCATAGCATGACTGGCAGATGGACGGGCCGATACATGCCAGAGTATCCTCCGGGCGGCTTCCATAGACTTCCTGCATCTTCTTCACCGTTTCCAGGCCGATTTTTGCCACAGTCCCGCGCCACCCGGAATGGGACAGACCAATCACCTTCCTGACCGGATCCAGAAAAAACAGCGGAACACAGTCTGCATAAAATGTCACAAGGCAGAGTCCCGGCACATCGGTGACAAGGCCGTCAACATTATCGTAATCTACCGGACAGACAATTCCTTTTCCACGATCCTCCTCTGTGACAATACGGACATTGGACGTATGTGTCTGTCTGGAAAAGACCATGTCAGAAGTCCGGACACCGATTGCAGCGCCGAACCGTTCAAAATTCTCCCGGACAGATGCATCTTCATCGCCCCTTGTGAAGCTCAGGTTCATGCTCTCATAGATTCCGGTACTCACTCCGCCCATGCGGGTGGAGAATCCATGATGTACCAGACCGCTCTGCTCAAGAAGCGGAAACGACAGATACGGAACGTCTCCTGCTCCGGTGCGGCACACAATATCATTCTGATTGTTTGTTGTTTTCCATGTTTTCATAATCTGTTACCTGTTATTCCTGAAATTCAAATGCATGTTCAAAGTGCGTGATTTCCTCTCCAAGGACGGCAATCACATCAAAGCGGACCGGGCTCTCCAAAAGCCCATGGGTTGTAAGATAGTAAAGTGCAGCCCTGCAGATCCGCCACTGCTTTCTCTGGTCAACCGCTTCCTCCGGCCGTCCAAGGGACGTGCTGCTCCGGTATTTGACCTCTGCGAAAACGACACAGTCCCCTTCCTTCGCAATCAGATCAATCTCCCCGGCACGGCAGCGAAAATTCCGTTCCAGAATCTGAAGGCCTTTTCTCTCCAGAAAGGCTGCCGCAAGATGTTCCGCAGCATTTCCTTTGTCTTTCTGATTCATCCGGCATCCTCCGTTACACAAAGTGTGTGATAAATGTGCTTCTGTGAATCGGGGACGGTCCATATGTTTTCAGTGCCTCGATGTGGTCTTTGGATCCATACCCTTTATTGGACGCGAATCCATATTCCGGAAGTACTTTGTCGTATTCCACCATCAGCCGGTCTCTTGTCACTTTTGCAATAACACTGGCACAGGCGATGGAAATGCTTTTCGCATCTCCTTTGATGATCGGGACCTGTGGAATCAGGACATCCGGAATCGTGACCGCATCATTGAGCAGCAGATCCGGCCGGACCGTCAGCTTACTCACTGCTTCCCTCATTGCCTCATAAGTCGCCTGCAGAATATTGATTTCGTCAATTCTCTGCGGTCCCGCCATCCCGATTCCTACTGCAATCGCTTTTTCCATGATCTCGCCATAAAGCTCTTCCCGCTTTTTGGCCGAAAGTTTCTTTGAATCATTGATATAGAGGATTTGGCAGTCCTTTGGCAGGATCACTGCCGCCGCTACGACCGGGCCGGCAAGCGGTCCTCTCCCCACTTCGTCAATCCCGCAGATATAATCATAGGACTGATATTTCTTTTCGTACCGGCACATTTCCTCCAGACGTATCAGTTCCTGCTTTCTGGCCTCCTCCTGCTTCCGAAAAGAGTGAAGCAGTTTCTGAACGCCGGAACGGGAATCACCTTCGTATTCCGAATAAAGCGCATTCCAGCTCTCCACAGGGGTTCGCCCGAACTCTTCTTTTATTTCTTTGATTGTTTTACTCATGTACAACAAACCCCATTTCATCAAACGGATAAATCCGGATCCAGGCTCTTCCGATCAGATCCTCCCTTTTCAGTACTCCGACACTGGCGTCCCGGCTGTCCGAGCTGTGGTTCCGGTTATCGCCCAGGACAAAATATTCATCGTCGCCAAGCTGAATCGGCTCCGCGGCAATTCCGGCATCCTCCATCGGCTCTGCCCCGTAGTCTTCTCCGAGCAGTTCCCCGTCAATATAGACTTCCCCGTCTTTCACCTGGACCGTCTCTCCCGGCAGGCCGATAATCCGTTTGATATAATATGTATTCTCTTCATATTTGTACGGAAAAACGATGATTTCATAACGTTTCGGATCACGGAAACGGTACGACAGCTTATCTACAATCAGGTTGTTTCCGTCATGAAGTGTCGGCTCCATGGACCGGCCGTCTACTACAGTGCGTACTCCGACAAATGTGATAATCAGCCAGGAAAGCAGCAGGACAATGCCAATATAGATGATCCAGTCCAGCACTTCCCTCGCAGCTGATTTCCTTTTCCCCTTTTCTTCTTTATCCTCTTGTTTCATCTTTGTCTCCCCTTATTCGTAATCCTCCGGAATTTCCAGCGTCAGCCTTCCAAGCTTTCCGCTTCGGAAATCATCCATAAATAATACAGCCGCTTTCTCTAAGTCAAGCTCTCCTCCCTTTGTCAGGCAGTGTTTCTTTTCTGCGATCAAACGCAGTGTTTCGTACGGATCCCGGCTTTCCTCTATCCCATAATGTTCTTCCGTCAGATTCGGGTATCTGCCCTGCAAACGCCGGATCAGCTCTGCAGCAAGCTCTTCTGTATTTAAAATCTCATCTTTGATTGATCCAATGAAAGCCAGCTTCATCCCGACTTCCTGATCCTCAAACTTCGGCCAGAGAATTCCAGGTGTGTCCAGAAGCTCCACCTGCTTATTCAGACGGATCCACTGTTTCCCCTTTGTCACACCCGGCTTGTTTCCGGTCTTGGTGCAGGCCTTTCCAGCCAGGGAATTGATAAAGGTCGACTTTCCTACATTCGGAATTCCGACTACCATGGCACGGACCGGTCTGTTCAAAATACCGCGTCTTCTGTCACGTTCGATTTTCTCCCTGCAGGCTTCCTGAATCACCCCGTTGATAGATTTGACCCCTGCTCCGCTTCTGGAATTCACCTTCACAACGGAAAAGCCCTTATCTTTGAAATACTTCTCCCATTTTTCGTTGCATCCTTCCGATGCCAGATCTGACTTGTTCAGAAGGATCAGTCTTGCTTTCTGTTTTCCAAGTTCATCGATGTCCGGGTTCCGGCTGCTGACCGGAACTCTCGCATCCACAAGTTCGATAATCAGGTCAATCAGTTTGATATTTTCCTGCATCATTCTTTTCGCTTTGGTCATATGACCCGGGTACCATTGAAAATGCATAGGTGCCTCCTTTTATCTATATAAATCCAAAATTTCCTTTTGTCGAAAGAACAAACCATGCTTTGCCTTCGATCTCGGAACGTTTTACATTCCCGATATCTGCCATTCTGCTGTCTTCACTGTTCCTGCGGTTATCGCCCAGAACAAAATACTCATCTCCGTCCAGAGTTATCTCCTCCGAAGCGGTTCCGGCATCCTCAATGGCAGTTGTTTCGTACTTTTCTTCCAGCTTCTCGCCGTCAATATAGATTTCCCCGTCCTTGATCTGAACAGTCTCTCCGGGAAGTCCGATAATCCGCTTGATATAGGATCGGGCGTTTTCATTGCCGTTTGGCTTGAATACAATAATATCGCCGCGTTTTGGCTTGCTTGCGTCATAAATCATTCGGTTTACCAGAACGATATCCCCGTCCAGCACTGCCGGACGCATGGAATCTCCTGAATTTTTTACCTGTCTTCCAAAATAAAACACAATGACAAGTGCCAGCAGGCATACAAGAATAATTTTAAATGCCCAGATTCCGACAGTACGGATCAGGTCATAATCAATCTGCTTTTTTTCTTTTCCAAACTGTATTCTTTTCTTCATGTAACATACCTGTTTATTTAACACAAAAGGGGCAATCATACATGAATGTACCTTGCCCCTTCCCATGTCCTATTTAACTAATTCTTTGACCTTTGCTCTCTTACCTACACGGCCTCTTAAGTAGTTAAGTTTTGCTCTTCTGACTTTACCTCTTCTTACTACCTCTACCCTTTCTACGTTTGGAGAGTGCAGCGGCCATGTCTTCTCAACGCCCACACCGTTGGAAAATTTTCTTACTGTGAAAGTTTCTCTTGTGCTTCCGCCCTGTTTCTTTAATACAGTTCCTTCAAACACCTGGATTCTTTCACGGTTTCCTTCTTTGATTTTACCGTAAACTTTTACAGTGTCTCCCACGTTAAACTGTGGTACGTTTTCTTTGAGCTGTTCTGCTTCAATCTTTCTGATGATTTCGTTCATTGTGTGACCTCCTTGATTCTTTTGACGTTCTTAATACTTGATATACCGTATCAGAGGACCATCTCTTTCTTCTCACAACAGTCCTAGTGTATCATATAGTCTTTAGGATTGCAAGCTGTTTTTTCTATATTCTTCGAGGAATTTCTGCTCTTTTTCCGTAAGTTCTGCTTTTTCAAGCAGATCCGGCCTGTTTTCAGCAGTCCGGATAATTGACTGTTCCCTTCTCCACTTTTCAATGTTCGCATGATGACCGGAAAGAAGTATCGGCGGCACCTGTTTTCCGTGCCACGTCTCCGGCCTGGAATACTGCGGGTATTCCAGAAGGTGATCCTGAAAACTCTCAAACTCTGCCGAAACATCATTGTGAAGGACTCCAGGTACCAGCCTTGATATTGCGTCTATCATGACCATGGCCGCGAGTTCTCCTCCTGTCAGGACATAGTCTCCGATGGAGACATAATCTGTCACAATCTCTTCCAGTACTCTCTCGTCAATCCCTTCATAGTGGCCGCAAAGCAGGATCAATTCATCCTCTTTCGCGAATTCTTCCGCCATTTCCTGGTTAAAGGTCCTGCCCTGTGGAGACAGGTAGACAAGCCTCGGTCTTTTTCCTTCCTTTGATGCCTTTGTCTTCTGACAGACGGCCTCATAGCACTGAAAAACCGGCTCTGCCTGCATCAGCATTCCTGCTCCGCCTCCATATGGATAATCATCCACGCTCTGATGCTTGTTAAATGCGTAATCCCGGATATTGACCGCGTCAATGGATAACAGACCTTTTGCCTCGGCACGTCCGATGATACTGGTCTTCAATCCCTGTTCTACCATATCCGGAAACAATGTCATAATGTGAAAATTCATCTGTGTTTCCTTCCTGTTACTGGATCAGTCCCTTCATCAGATGAATCTTCATCTGTCTCTTTTCCGGATCCACATCCAAAATACATTCGCGGATGGCCGGAATCAGAACTTCTCCCTGCTTTTCTGTCTGAATGATGTAAACATCATTTGCGCCTGTTTCCATGACATCGCTCAGGCGTCCGAAACAGGAACCGTCCTCCGTCACTACATCCATGCCGATCAGGTCGGCAATGTAGTATTCGTTTTCATCAAGTGGCACGGCGTCTTCTCTTGCAACGAGAAGCGGGCGGCCTTTATAGCGCTCGATATCATTTATATTATCGATTCCTCTGAACTTCAGAATGACCATCTGTTTAAAATAACGGACATTCTCAATCTCCAGCGTCATCTGTTCTTTTCCTGTATCCAGTATGACTTCTTTCAGCTCCTGAAAGCGTGTCTTCTCATCCGTGGTAGGAAAGACCTTTACCTCACCTCTGATCCCGTGTGTACTTGAAATCACTCCCACCTGCAGAAACTGTTCCATACGCTTCTCCTTCTCTATAAAAATGAAGAACAGTCCCGCACATGCCCGGCATGGCAGCCTGTTCTTGCTTTTGCAGTCCGCAGACATCACTGCTTAAGTGATATCTACGACTACCTTTTTGTCTTCTTTTGCGGCGGCAGCCTTTACAACAGAACGAATTGCTTTCGCAATACGGCCCTGTTTGCCGATCACCTTACCCATATCGCCTTCTGCCACATGAACTTCGATGACCGTAGTCCTGCCTTCCACCTTTTCCGTAACTACTACCTGATCCGGTTCATCAACCAGAGCTTTCGCAATTACTTCTACTAATTCTTTCATATGCAGGCACCTCCGACGTCTGGACTATTTTTCGATACCAGCTGCTTTAAAAATCTTGCTTACAACTTCTGTCGGCTGTGCTCCGTTGTTTAACCATTTCTTTGCTGCTTCTTCGTCTACCTTGAAAACGCTCGGATCTTTTGTCGGATCGTAAGTACCGATTTCCTCGATGAACTTACCGTCTCTTGGGGAACGGGAATCAGCTACGATGATTCTATAGAAAGGAGCTTTTTTCTGTCCCATTCTTCTTAATCTGATTTTTACTGCCATTTGTTTCACCTCCACTATACTGTTTCTCTTTTATTTATGTTAAAAAGGTAATTTGAATTTTCCCTTTTTACCACCTTTGCCGCCCATCATTCCAGGCATCTGCTTCATCATCTTTTTCATCTGTTCAAACTGCTTGCACAGCTTGTTCACTTCCGAGATGTCCACTCCGGCGCCTTTTGCAATCCGGTGCTTTCTGGAAGGTGTCAGGATATCCGGATTTCTCCGCTCCTTGACTGTCATCGAGTAGATGATAGCCTCCATCCGCTCCATCTTCTTTTGCGCATCATCGGAATCAATGTCAGGCATCTTGCCTTTCTTTCCCATCATGCCGCCGATTCCCGGAAGCATGCCGAGGATATTTCCAAGGCCTCCCATGTTTCTCATCTGCTTCATGGACTCCAGATAATCTTCAAAGTCAAACTGGGCCTTCCGAAGCTTCTGTGACATCTCTTTTGCCTTGTCCTCGTCAATGTCAGCCTCCGCTTTTTCAATCAGAGTGAGGATATCACCCATACCAAGGATTCTGGATGCCATCCGGTCCGGATAAAACTGCTCCAGATCGGAGAGCTTCTCACCCATACCAACATACAGGATCGGGCACCCTGTCACGGCTTTGATGGAAAGTGCGGCACCGCCTCTTGTATCACCGTCAAGCTTTGTGACAATGACACCGTCTATTCCAATCTTATCGTTGAATTCCTTTGCAACATTGACCGCATCCTGACCAGTCATGGCATCCACCACAAGAATCGTCTGGTGTACGGTCACTGCCTCTTTAATCTCCTGGAGTTCTTCCATCATATCTTCATCAATGTGAAGACGTCCGGCCGTATCCAGGATTACAATGTTATTTCCGTTCTTCGCCGCATGCTCCATGGCCGCTTTGGCGATATTTGCAGGTTTATGTTTCTCTCCCATGGAAAATACTTCTACACCCTGCTTCTCCCCGTTAATCTGAAGCTGCTGGATCGCCGCCGGACGGTAAACGTCACAGGCAACCAGAAGCGGTTTCTTGCCTTTGAGCTTGAACTTCCCTGCAAGCTTTGCGGTAGTGGTCGTCTTACCGGCTCCCTGTAACCCTGCCATCATGATGACGGTCGTTGCTTTCCCAGGTTCCAGCTTGATCTCCGTAGTCTCAGACCCCATCAAAGAGACAAGCTCTTCGTTTACGATCTTGATTACCATCTGTCCAGGATTCAGTCCATTCATAACATCCTGTCCGACCGCGCGTTCCTGCACGTTTTTGATAAAGCTCTTTACAACTTTGAAGTTTACATCGGCTTCCAGGAGAGCCATCTTGACTTCTCTGAGGGCCGCCTTTACATCCTCTTCTGTCAGCCGTCCCTTGCTTCGCAGATTCCGGAATACATTCTGAAGTTTCTCTGTTAAGCTGTCAAATGCCATTCTATAACTCCTCTATGATTTCATCTGAAATCTGCCGGATCTCGCGGATCAGAGTCTCTTTCTCCTTTTCCTGCCAGGTGTCCAGCAGACGGTCAATCTGATGTACCTTCTCTTTTACTGTAAGAAACTTCCGGATCAGGTGGAGCTTCTCCTCATACCCCTCCAGCGTCTTTTCGCACCGACGGATCGTATCGTGGACCCCCTGCCTGCTGATGCCTCTCTCTTCGGCAATCTCACCGAGGGAAAGATCCTCCAGCATAAACTGTTCATATATTTCTTTCTGGTTTGCTGTCAGCAGTTCGCCGTAAAAATCATACAGCAGAGCACGCATTACGATTTCATCCATGTTTCTCACCTGTGACATCATACTATAAATAAAATGCGGTGTCAAGAGGAAATGCTTGACACCATAAAAATTTTTTACAGCTTTGGATTAAGCAGTTTTTCGATGTTTAACAGCCCTCTTCCCTGAATGTTTGCATCCTTTCCCATGTCATCCGCGCTCATCAGAAGCCGAAGCTTGACTTCCACATTTTTCATATCCGGATATTTGCTCAGAAGAAGCGCCGCTGCCCCGGATACAATGGGAGCGGACATGGAGGTGCCGCTTTTTACCGAATACATCTTCTGATTCTTTTTCTGTCCGAATCCGTTGCAGGAACGGATATAGGATCCGGGGGCCACCAGATCCGGCTTGCAGACGCACTCGAATGTCGGTCCTCTGCCGGAGTAATTCGTCCCGACTTTTCCAAACCGGTCTTTTTGCTCTCCGTCATCGGACGCTCCGACTGTGATCACTTTTTTGCTGACACCGGGAATCGTTACGGTTCCACTCCTGGGGCCGAAATTTCCGGCCGCCGTAACAACTACAAGGCCCTCATCCCACATCCGGTCCACCCAGCGCAGAAGCTCCGCCTCTTCCTCGTCTCCACGGTGGGGAAGGGTTCCGATCGAAATGTTCACGATCCGGATCTCCCATTTTTCCCGGTTTTTCAGGATCGCCCGGATGCCTTCTATCAGATGCCGGATCTTTCCTTCCCCTTTCTGATCCAGCACCTTAACGGCCACAATCCGGGAAGCCGGAGCGATGCCTGCATACACTCCGGACGACATTTTCCCTGATCCTGCAATGATGCCTGCCACATGAGTGCCATGAGAATTATCGTCATACATCCGCCTTTTTCCATGCAGCATATCACCAAATGCGACAATCCGTCCCTCCAGGTCCGGGTGCGGTGAGATACCGGTATCCAGCACCGCCGTCGTGATCCCGTGCCCGTCGATATGACCAAAGAGTGTATCGTCACAAAAATAATGAACGTTTTCCTTAACCCGTCTCACGCAAAAAACTCCTTTTCTTTCATCCTATTCAAGAAAAAACCTCTGTGTGAGCGCCTTATATTTTCTCTTTGGAAATATTTTGAAATCAAGGAAACACTTACAAGCCCTGCTACATAGTATAACATTGTAAATAACAAATATGGAGGCAAAAATATGAGTGACTTAAGTGCAACAAACTGTGGATGCGGATGCGAATCTTCTTCTGGTTTCGGAGGTAATTCCTGCCTGTGGATCATCCTTCTTCTGTGCTGCTGCGGCGGATGCGGAGGAAACGGAAGAAGCGGTTTTGGCGGCGGATGTGACAACTGCCTGTGGATTATCCTTCTGCTCTGCTGCTGCGGCGGATTTGGCGGAAACGGATATAACGACAACGGCTGCTGCTAGTGCCTGCTGACAAAAAGGGGAGGCGGGGTAAAACATCCCGCCTCCTCTTTTCTTCTAATCAAATGTTACCACATCATTGGCCGGTTTCTTTGCCGGAAGAACCTCTTCCAGGTAAAGAACCGGTCCTTTTTCTTTGTACTGCTTCATATATTCATACCGGAACGAAACCGTTACAAATACCCAGTCTCTGTTCTGATAGGGAATCTCCTCTTTACATTTACAAAGATACCCAAGAAATGTAATGTCCTCCTCGCAGCAGGTCATCACAAAACGGCCCGGCACAAAAAAACCGCCGCCCAGTTTCTTGTTTTTATATACCTGTGCAAGAAACCTGAGCTTTTTATTTTTGTAATGCTCCGGGTGCTCCATGGCGTCCAGATACCAGATGCCGTAATCGATCTCATCAATCTCGATCACCGGCGCATTCAGATCAAACGGCAGATCCTCCTCTGTATTCTCAACCGGCTCTCCGTCCTCATTTTCAAAAACGATCTGTGCTCTCGGATTCATCACCTTGATGCTTCTGCGGATCCTGGCTTTATCCGTATCGTCCTCTGTCCGGTTGACAATAACCAGATCAGAATAAAGAAGCGGAGCCAGAAACATATTTCTCATATTCAAAAGATACATCTCTGCCGTGCCTGCATCCACAGTAGAGAGTACTGCTCCAATCTCCCATCCCGGCGGAAGCTTCATCTCCAGCATCCGGTTCAGATCCCATGTGCCGTTGAACTCGATCATGACATGATCCGGGCGGTAGTTCAGTTCCAGTCCCTCAAGGAAGAATTCATTAAGTTTTTCCTCCTCGTCTACCACGTATTTGATGATTCCGTTTTTCTTAAGCCACGCTTCGTCGTACTCCTCGTCCCCCTCTTCACAGACAATCAGAAGTGTCTGATTGTAGTCAAGAAAGTCCGGGCTGTGCAGCGCTTCATTAATTAAAGTTGTCTTCCCGCTTTCCAGAAATCCTGTAAAAAGTTCTACTACTGTTTCCATCTGGCACTCTCCTGTCTATACATGCAGTGTCTGCTGAATGTTATCAGTATGGATATCGGTTCCGATCACACAGATCTTTCCGGTATAATCCGCTTTGGTGTCACGGATCTCATATTCTCCCGGCACATAGTCAAACTCCATCCAGCTTCCGTCAGTTCCCTCGACGATTCCCTTTGCTCTTAAAATGGTACCGTATGTTTCTTCATCTGCAAGAGAATCCAGGAACTGTTCAATCTCGGAACGGTCGTATTTCTCTACGGTCTCTGTTCCCCAGCTTGTAAACACATCGTCTGCATGATGATGCCCTTCATGATCGTGGTGGTGATGTTCATGACAGCCGCAATCTTCATGATCATGGTGATGCTCATGTCCATGTCCTTCATGGTCATGATGATGCTCATGGCAGCCGCAATCTTCGTGATCATGGTGGCAGCATCCTTCATGATCATGGTGAAGGCATGCTTCATTGAGAAGATCCGTCGGCTTGGAAGTCTGCTCTACCGCATTGCGGACCACTTCCCCGTCAAGCTGATCCCATGGTGTTGTGATGATGGCAGCATCCGGGTTTTCTTCCCTGATCAGAGCGACAGCCTCTTTGAGTTTTGAGTCTGTCATGGACTGGGTCCTGCTCAGCACGATCGTTGCGGCATGTTCAATCTGATTGCTGTAAAATTCACCGAAGTTCTTCAGATAGATCTTTACTTTCTTTCCGTCTGCTACTGTGATACAGCTGTTCAGTTCGATTCCGCAGTGTTCCTCTACATTTCTGACCGCTCCTGCCACGTCAGACAGCTTGCCCACACCGGACGGCTCAATGATGATACGGTCCGGATGATACTGATCTACGACTTTTTTCAGCGCTTCGCTGAAATCTCCCACGAGGGTACAACAGATGCAGCCTGAATTCATCTCGGTAATCTCGATCCCGGCATCTTTCAGAAATCCGCCGTCGATTCCGATTTCTCCGAATTCATTTTCTATCAGTACGATCTTTTCCCCCTGAAATACATCCGTCACCAGACGTTTGATAAAGGTGGTCTTTCCGGCTCCGAGGAAGCCGGAGATAATATCTACTTTTGTCATAATGCATCCTTCTTTCTTTTTTCATCGTCTTTTATCATAGCAGTTTTTTGTCTTTTTTAAAAGACTTCTGTTGTAAAAAAGAGCAGGACCGGCTGCTCCGGTCCTGAAAATTTCCGCAGTTGAAACAGACGTTATCCATTGCATCTCCGGTCTATTTCCTGTTCTGACGTCTTACTGCTTTTTCCTCATCTTCTTTATTAACGTGAACGGCGAGAGTCTCTTTATCGTATTCGGAACATTTTTGCTGCAGCATGCATTCTTCATCCAGTTCATAAACCGTATTCCCGTCCAGAATCAGTTTTCTTGGCATGTCTCATTCTCCTTTTCCTTTTTCTTCCAGTATATGATGCCCGCATATTTTCGGTTTTATTCACATATATATTTACAACGCCGGATCAGATAGGAGATGCAAACATATGAAGAACAAAACTCCATTTCCCATGACACCTTTCGATATGCTGGTAGAACCTGAACATCTTCATATTATGAAGCTGTTCCTCCCCTATCTGCCTTCCGGCACTCAGAAAATTCTGGCTGTTTGGATCAAATATATGGAGCTTCATAATACACTTGCTTATTTCCGGAACTTCCCTCATTTTGGCCTGGGGGAATGTCTCTCGCCAAAACAGGCGGGCGCAATGGAAATTTTCGAAGAGCTCCGCCCGTATATGAAGGAAGACGAGGCCGAACAGATCGATATGGCTCTTTCCGCCATGAGCATGATGGAAATGATGAATGCTGCCGGTCCGGCAGAAGAACATCCCGGCCCGGCAGATCTGCTCCGGTCCATGATGCCTTCCGGCACGGACGACATGTTCGATCTCTACAGTCAAATGTTTGAAAAAGGAGGCGAAGCTGAAGATGAATCCGAAGGACAGCCAGTGGGCGGAATGGATGAAGAATCCTGCGATCCGGAACCTGGATCCGCTGAAACAGGAACTGATACGGACAGCATTTGAAAGGACACAGGGAAAAACAGGCCGGAATCTGGCGCCTGTCATGATGTCTTTGATCACTCAGGCAAATCAAAAAGGAATCCGATTTTCCGAGGATGAAATGACTTTGATTCTCCAGTTTTTAAAGGAAGGGAAAAGCAAGGAAGAACAGGCCCGAATCGACCAGATGGTCGCCTTTGTCAATGCTGCATGGAAAAAGAGGAACTGAATACAGTTCCTCTTTAAAATCCTTCTTCTTTTCTCATCAGGCGGTTTTCTCTTCTTTTCAGAGCCCCTTCCCATTCGGCCTTTTCTGTCTCAGACTCGACTATCAGACGGGGAACTTCTTTTGGACGGTCATTTTCGTCCAGCGCCACTACCGTAAAATAAGCACGGTTGATCGGCCGGCGCATGCCGGTCGGATCCTCCACATAGGTATCTACCCTGATTTCCATGGATGTGTGTCCTGTATAAGTCATTTTCGCCCGGATCACAACCATATCATTTTGATAAGCCCCGCGGATGAACCGGAGATTATCTACTGAAGCTGTTGTAATATTGCTCATGCAATGACGCTTTGCTACAATACCGGCTGCCTCGTCAATCCACTGCATCAAAACGCCCCCAAACAGACGGCCGGCTGAATTCAGATGGGTAGGCCGCACCAGATGGACCGTCTCCACAATGGAATCCTCGACTCTCTTTGGTATGATTTCACTCATAATTTTAACCTCTTTTTGACTTTCTTTTTTCCTTTTTTTATTATATCATGGTACTACAAAAGAAAAAAGGAGTAAAATCTATGCGAAATATCAGACTGACAATAGAATACGACGGCTCCAGATACCACGGCTGGCAGAGACTCGGAGCCGGTGAGGATACTTCCAGCACCATTTCCGGAAAACTTTCTGAAGTAATTTTCCGGATGACCGGTCAAAAATCAGAGCTTTTCTGTGCTTCCAGGACAGAGACCGGAGTCCACGCCTACGCACAGACGGTCAATTTCCATACAGGCTGCAGCCTCAGTGCCAGGGAAATCAGGCATTATCTTAACCGCTACCTCCCTTCCGACATTGCTGTTCTGGAAGTAGAGGATATGCCGGAGCGTTTCCACGCTTCCTTAAATGCAAAGAAACGCACCTATATCTACCGGATCTCCACTGCAGAAGTGCCGGATGTATTCGAACGGAAGTATGTATATCATCTGTTTAAGAAACCGGATATTGAGAAGATGCGTGAAGCATCCGGACTTCTGGTTGGACGCCACGATTTTCAGCACTTCTCTTCCTCTAAAAAGAAAAAAGGCGGAGTCAAGGAAATCTTCTCCATTGACATATACGGAAGCGGGGATGAACTGGAATTCACTATTACAGCCAATGACTTCCTTCATAATATGGCACGGATCATCATCTCCACACTCCTGGATATCGGACAGGGAATGCGTCCGGTTGACGATATCGGACGGATCTTTGACGGCAAAGAAGCCGCATCTGATCCGATCGATCCAAAGGGCCTGTTCTTCCAGGAGGCAGAATATCCACAATAGTACAGACAAAAGGCCAGAAAGGACAGGGCACGACTGAACCTTTTCTTTCCGGCCTTTTTTAATACAACAGTTTGCTGCAGAAAGGGCATCTGTTTCGAAACAGCGGAAGCAGAAAAAGCCCCCTGCCACAGTTTTTGCAGGTACTGACTTCCCACAGAAACGGTGATATTATAAAACAATTCATAAACATTAATATCGTGGGGTCATATGCAAGATGCACGTCCATTTTGTTGAATATCGATGTAATCAGAACATCCACGACCGTGCAGCCTGAACAGATCCGCCAGGTATACAATCCCCATTTTCTGCGCTTTATCTGAAAAAGACAGATAAAAATCAAAGAACCGATATAAATGCTGTATCTTAAAATCACGTATAGATTTAAAAAACATGAAATCATATCTTTTACCAACCAAACTATAAGAAGCTCAACGTAAGTCGATTTTCTCCTGTTTTAGAGAGACATTGTTTCAATCCAATATTATCTTCATTACAAATTCGATTCAATAATTATACCGTTAATTTCATGCTAAATTTATGTTAAAGCATTTTTTCGCATCTATTATTATCACCTGTCGGCACAAAATAAGACCAGCTGCCACTTCAGCTGATCTTATTTGCTTTTCATTTTATTTATTTAAATATTCCAGCAGTCTTTCATACTCTTCTTTCATCTGCACATAGCCGTGCTCATAGAACGATGTAAGACGATCGTAATTCTTTTCCATTCTTCCTATCGTTTTTATCTTCGGACGGAGGACAAAAATTTCTCCTTTCCGTTCCAACTGCTCAATCTGCTCCATCTGCTTATTGTAAACATAAGGACGTCTCAGGATCGTCCGGACCAGATTCGGATATTTCTTATATGCAGCGCGATAGATTCTGGTTTCTCCAAGGGACGGTTTCTTCTTCCGATAGCTCTCGTTTCTTGTCAGAATGACAATAATCTTTTTCCTTCCCTTTTTTAAAGCTCTTTCGATCGGCACGGAATCTGCAAGTCCTCCATCCAGATACGGAACTCCGTCAATCCGGACAATCGGAGCTGCCAGCGGCATACTGCTGGAAGCCCGGCAGATTTTTAGAAGCCGTTCTTTTTCTTTTCTCTCATCGAGATACTCTGCTTTCCCGGTCTCGCAGTTTGTCACTACCTGATCACATTTCATCTCCGACTGGAAGTACGTGTCAAAGTCAAATGGAATCAGCTCTTTTGGATACCGGTCAAAAATGAGATCCATATCCATCATGCTTTTTTCCTTGACCATCTTGCGCAGGCCCAGATAAAAGTCATATTCTTTTTCCTTGTGTATCATGCACTTTTTCGTGCGTCCGATCTGCCTGGACACATAATCGATTGCGTTGCAGGCCCCTGCGGATACTCCGATCACGTCGGTTGTGTAAAAATCTTTTTCCATAAGAAAGTCAAGCACTCCGGAGGTAAATACTCCTCTTGTCGCGCCTCCTTCCAGAACAAGAACCGCAGGAATCAGTTTGTTATTCTGGCTATTCTGTCTTTCGTCCATTTTTCTCCTCCTGCTTTCAAATTTTGCCTTTGTCTTTTATAGTATCAGCTTCTTTTCATGAAGTAAACAATGAATTTGATCTTTTTCTTTCTTCCTGTGTTATACTGGTTTCAACGAATGAACAAGGAGGAACTTATTTATGATCAGCAAAGAATTTCATGCTTCCAGACGGGCGCTCTACGCTTCTGTTCTGAATGAGAATTCTGTCGGATTTGTCTTTTCCGGCACAGAAAAGGAATGGAAAGGGGATGAAATGTATCCTTTTATACCCTATGCCAATTTTTATTATCTGACAGGATTTTCCTATCCGGATGCTGTCCTGATGGTTGTCAAGAGAAACGGCGTTATCCGGGAGACATTGTTTATCGATCACCCGGATGAAAAGGCTGCCCGCTGGACCGGCGTCTCTTACACAAAGGAAAGCGTCAAGGAAGAAACCGGCATCGAACAGGTGGAGTATCTGGAGCGTTTTGAAAAATCTATTCCGCTGTTTGGCGAGCCGGGCCTGATTCATCAGGTTTATATCGACATTCCCGGATGGGAGCGTCCGTTTGTTAAAAATGAGGCCCGCAGCTTTGCCTGCCGCATCCATAACTTTGATCCTACTCTTCCGGTTTATAACACCTTTCAGGATCTGGCGCGGTTCCGCCAGGTAAAAACAAAGGAAGAAATCGCACTGCACCGCAAAGCCTGTGAGATTACGGAAATCGGCGTAAAAAACATGCTCTCCCATTTGAAACCGGACATGTATGAATACGAAAGCGAAGCGTACTTTGATTTTTCCCTGAAGTCCCACAATGCTGCGCACGCGTTTCCAACCATTGCTGCTTCCGGTCCGAATGCCTGCTGCATGCATTACAGTGACAACGACCGTCTGATGAAAGATGGAGACATGGTTTTATATGACCTTGGTGCCAAATGGGGCGGATATGACGCGGATGTCAGTCGGACCTATCCGATAAACGGACATTTTACCGAGGAGCAGAAAACCCTTTACAACATCGTTTTAAAAGGACTGGATGCTGCCATTGCTGCGACGAAACCGGGCCAGCCGAAAAACGAGCTGCAGGAATTAAGCAAGCAGGTGATGGCGGAAGAACTGATCCGGATTGGCATGATCGAAAAGCCGGAAGAAATCATTCGATACTATTTTCATGGATCCGGCCATTATATTGGTCTTTATACGCATGATGTAGGGGACGATAACGCCCTTCTGGAAGAGGACATGGTCTTCACCCTGGAACCGGGGCTCTACTTCGATGAGCTTGGGATCGGCATCCGAATTGAAGACACTCTTGTTGTGACAAAGGACGGCTGCGAAGTACTCAGCGGAGGAATCCCGAAAACAGTTGAGGAAATCGAAGCATTCATGCAGAAGTCATAAGCCGGCACATCTCGTTCATTTACCGGATTCTGCCGGGGAAATCCCTTGCCAAGTGGATATGGATTGTGATAAGATAGGCGATGGTTATTATGACGCAGACAATCTGAATTCACGTAAAGGAGAACGAAACGCTATGATCAGTACAAATAATGTCACACTTCGCGTTGGGAAAAAAGCGCTGTTTGAAGACGTAACGATCAAATTCACCGAAGGCAACTGTTATGGACTGATTGGCGCCAACGGGGCCGGAAAATCTACTTTTCTGAAGATTCTTTCCGGACAGCTGGAGCCGACGAACGGGGAAGTGATCATTACACCGGGAGAGCGTCTTTCTTTCCTTCAGCAGGATCATTTTAAATATGATGAATACATGGTTTTGGATACCGTAATTATGGGAAATGCGCGGTTATACGAAATCATGAAAGAAAAAGAGGCGCTCTATGCCAAAGAAGACTTTACCGATGAAGATGGCATGAAAGCAAGTGAGCTCGAAGGAGAATTTGCTACCATGAACGGATGGGAGGCAGAATCTGATGCAGCCAGTCTGTTAAATGGTCTTGGCATTGAAACGGATCTTCATTATCAGTATATGAAAAATCTGACCGGTGCACAGAAGGTGAAGGTCCTGCTTGCACAGGCACTGTTCGGAAATCCGGATATCCTTCTTCTGGACGAGCCGACCAACCATCTGGATCTGGATGCCATCGCATGGCTGGAGGAATTTTTGATCAGCTTTGAAAATACGGTCATTGTGGTGTCCCACGACCGTTATTTCCTGAATAAGGTCTGCACTCAGATCGCAGATATCGATTATGGAAAAATCCAGCTCTATGCAGGAAACTATGATTTCTGGTATGAGTCCAGCCAGCTTTTGATCCGGCAGATGAAAGAAGCAAACAAGAAGAAGGAAGAAAAGATCAAAGAGCTCAAAGAGTTTATCTCCCGTTTCAGCGCCAATGCTTCCAAATCCAAGCAGGCGACTTCCAGAAAGAAGGCTCTGGAAAAGATTCAGCTCGATGAAATCCGTCCTTCCAGCAGAAAATACCCGTACATCGACTTCCGTCCAAACCGTGAAATCGGTAATGAAGTTCTGACAGTGGAAAATCTGACCAAGACTATTGACGGAGTGAAAGTTCTGGATCATTTAAGCTTCACCATCAATCACGATGACAAAGTCGCTTTTGTCGGAAGTAACGAGCTTGCAAAGACAACCCTCTTCCGCATTCTCGCAGGAGAGATTGAGCCGGATGAAGGTACCTACAAATGGGGAATCACAACTTCTCAGGCCTATTTCCCAAAGGACAGCGGAAAAGAATTTGACAGTAACTATACGATCACAGAATGGCTGACACAGTATTCTGAAGAGAAGGACGTGACTTATGTCCGTGGCTTCCTTGGCCGTATGCTCTTTGGAGGAGACGATGGAATGAAGCGTGTCAATGTTCTCTCAGGCGGGGAAAAGGTACGCTGCCTCCTTTCCAAGATGATGATTTCGGGAGCCAATGTTCTGATTTTTGATGAGCCGACCAACCATCTGGATATGGAATCCATCACTGCGCTTAACAATGGTATGATCAAATTCCCGGGAGTGATTCTTTTCTCTTCCCGCGACCATCAGATTGTACAGACAACAGCAAACCGGATTATGGAAATCATGCCGAACGGCCAGATGATTGACAAGATCACAACCTATGATGAATATCTGGAAAGCGATGAGATGGCCAGAAAACGCCAGACTTATACTACCACAGCTGAAGAAGAGGAAGATGACTAAAATACCAGACGTGTATCTTCCATAAAAAATCCCCGTCCTGCGGCCAGATACGCAAGACGGGGATTTTAAGTTACCATGGTTTGACTTCTTCTGTATAGTAGGTTTTTCCTTCTTCTACAATCCGGTATTCTTCCGGTGTCACGTCCACGATTGTCACCGCACAGTTCTTGTGAACTCCCGTTCCCCAGAAATCTTTGACATCTGCTCCCTTCATATGACATAAAAGAGCACAGAGTGCTGCGCCGTGGGTCGCAATCAAAATCGTCTGCCCTGCACGTGCAGGATCCTGACGAAGCTCCTCCAGAAAATCCCCCGTTCTTTTCAGGACATCCTCAAAGGATTCTCCTCCTTTTGGTGGACGGTACTTTTCCGGAGCATGGAAAAACTGGAAAAACTCTGGATCCGGAATTTCAGATGCCTCTTCTTTACAGATCAGCCCTTCGTAAATGCCAAATCCCATCTCCTCGATTCTCTTCTCATCGAGAATTGGAACATTACGGTCTCCGAGAACAAGCTCTGCCGTCCTTCTGGCACGCTTCAGAGGACTGGTATAAGCCACATCAAAAGGGACGGTGCTTAATGCCTCTCCTGTTTCTTCCGCCAGATGCTCTCCAAAGGCATTCAATGGAATATCCGACTTTCCCTGCAGTTTTTTCACTTTATTCCAGTCCGTCTCACCATGACGAATCAAATATAAACGCATAAGTAACCCTCCTGATTCTTTATCAAATCTCAGTGTCCTAACACTCTTTTCCTATTTTAACACAACCTGAGATTCATTTCAGTATTCCCTTGCCCTTTTTAACAAATCAGTCTATACTTACTAAGTGAAAGGAGAGGAACAACATGGAAAAAATTGCAAGTTTTACGATAAATCATCTGACCCTTCTTCCAGGTGTCTATGTGTCACGAAAGGATACTGTGGGGGATTCTGTTATTACGACATTCGATCTTCGAATGACCCGGCCGAACTATGAACCGGTAATGAATACCGCAGAGGTTCACACGATCGAGCATCTGGGGGCAACATTTCTGAGAAACCATGAGGGATTCGGGGTAAAAACCATTTATTTTGGACCTATGGGATGCCGTACCGGATTTTATCTGGTGCTTGCAGGCGACTATGAATCCCGGGACATTCTTCCGCTTTTAAATGATATGTTTGATTTTATTGCCGGATTTGAAGGAGAAGTTCCGGGAGCTTCCGCCAGGGACTGCGGGAACTATCTGGATATGAACCTTCCGATGGCCCGCTATCTTGCAGCAAAATATAAAAAAGAAGTGCTGGATCATATTACAGAGGAGCGTCTTGTTTATCCGGACTAATCTGAAAATTTCAAAGAGAGAGTACAGTCTGAGTCTACAGACTGTGCTCTCTCTTTCTTTTTTTGATTACCCGTTTCAGATAAGAAAAAGTCTTCTCCTCTCCCTCTTCCGCCAGCATGCGCAAAAGCTTTTCCAGTACTTTCTTTGTATGTGGATGAAGAAACCGGGCTGAACAGCCCCTCTCATAATATTCCAGCGGACAGCGATCCGTATATGACTCTTTTTTATATGTTTTGGATGCCGCAATCCGGTCCAGAAACATCTCAAAAATATACCTGTCCGGCATCCTCATGCCGCAGATCCCGTCTTCCGGACGAAGTCCATAATCCATCCAGTACTCATAATGATGCTTGTTGCGTCCCTTATGATGCAGCCAGGCAGTTGAGCAGCCTTTGTCCTCCCGTTCGGCATTATTCGGGCTTCTGTTGCCTTGAAAATAACGACAGCCGACAAGAAACTCGCACGGCGAATATTTCGACAAGTCATGCAACAGTCCCTGCCTGTACAGTCCCACCCGAAAACAATATTTCATCACCAGAAATTTATGTCGGTTGATTGTACAAAAATGTCCCCAGACGTTCATTGTGTTTCCTTTCTCTTTGTTGTTACTGTTCGATCCACCACCGGATTCCCGCCAGAAGCGCAAGATGCAGCGGATAAAACAGATAAAAGATTTTTTTCATATCCCTTCCTTTTTCTCCGCTGTAAAGATGGAGAGGAATCAAGGACAAAACCGCAAACATCTGTCTTCCTCCCATCAGTAAAACATTGACGGCTGCAAGAGATATATCGCGCTTTAGATTTTCATTGTAAAAGCAGTAACAGAATAAAATCATCAAAAGTCCCATGGAACTATAGTCTGTCGCAAAAAATTCTGCTGCCAGAAGAACCATAAGTACAGAAAAACACCTGAATACCATGTTTTCAAAATACAGCCAGAAATAAAGCATCAGAACTCCTAGCGCAAACGTAAAAAGAACATTCTGTCTTCCAGGATAAACAGGTGTTCCGAAAAAAGCAAGATCGTAAAATGGCTCCGAGACAACAGCGAAAGCAAACAGCCTGAGACCGTAACTGACGATGTTCCTCGTGTACATGAATCCGACTGCCGTCGTGAAAGCAAAGATCGGAAACGAAATCCTCCCGATCACATCCAGAATCCACAGGTCCGGAAAAAAGATCAGTCCGACGTGATCGATCAACATTGTAATCAGTCCGGTCCACTTCAACTGACACGCAGAAATCTCCGGCCTATTTTTTACAAGTATCTTCTGATTCATATGCCTCCCCTGTAAATACCGCTATGGATCTCGCCTCAATCACTGCCTTGCGCTCCCGACAGACTTCACCATTGCTTTCTAAAAATCCTTCCTGGACTGTTGTGGTAAAAATCTTCCTCCAGTGTTTTCCTTTTGGCAGAGACGGCAATGCAAATGTATGATCTTCCCAGTGCATATTGTAGGCAATATAAAGATCTTTCTCCCTCTTGGTCGCGCCACTGTAAAAGACTCCAAGTTGTCTGCTTGCAATCTCATTCGGAACCTGCCATGCATTCTCTCCGTGATAAGACACATCCGGCACTCCACAGTGGGTCAGATCAATTCCCTGACATTCTTCTGCCGGGTGAAGGATCCTGTGCTCTTTCCGGAAACGGATCAGCGCTTTGACATAATCTGTCAGCCACTGCTCTTTCTCCGCCTTTTTCCAGTTTACCCAGGCAGTATCATTGTCCTGACAATACACATTATTGTTTCCATTCTGAGAATTTGCGAACTCGTCTCCGGCCAGAATACACGGCGTCCCCTGAGCCATCAGAAGCAGGAAAAATGCATTGCGCATCTGCTGCTCTCTGAGTTTTACAACCGCTTTTTTTCGTGTCGGACCTTCTACTCCGCAGTTCCAGCTGTAATTGTAGTCCGGTCCATCATGATTATTCTCGCCATTTAATTCATTATGCTTTCCATCATAGGAGACAAGATCACAAAGCGTAAATCCAGTGTGATCTGTAATATAATGATACTGATGGTCATTTTGACAGAGATGCTTCAAATGCCAGATGACACTCTCGATCATACCTTCGTCTCCCTTCAGGAAACGCCGCATAACTGTTTGAAACTCGTCATTTTTCACAATCAGCTTCAGATTCTTCAGATAATCATCACTCTGAATCACTTCCAGCGGAACCGTATATGGATTTACGACAAAACCGTCTGCATGAAACTCCTGCCGGTAATATCTCAGGCATTCGATCATCTTTTGTTTCGGCATGGCATCGTAAAACGGCAGGTGAAGGATTACCTCAATCCCTGCCTGATGGCATGCCTTGACCATCTCTTTTAATTCCCGGACCGGATTGGAGCTGGCGTAACGGCTCTTCGGAGCAAAACAGTAGGCCTCACCATATCCCCAGTAATTCCTTGCAAGTCTGATGTGATCTTCAAACTCATAGACCGGCATGCACTGAATCTGATTGATGCCAAGCTCTTTCAGATACGGAATTTTTTCAATAATGCCTCCAAAAGTTCCTCTGTTTTTTACTTTAGAGCCCTGACTTTTTGTATATCCGCGCACATGAAGGCTGTAGGCGATGATATCCTCATCCGGAAGATCCAGCGGGCGGTCATTGTCCCAGTCAAAATCCGGTGCACAGAGAAGCGCCCTCACATATTCGGTCTCCAGACCGTTTTCGTCCTGTCCGGTATACTTTCTGATCCCATGGGCATACGGGTCTACATAGGGCTCGTCATCAATAAAGTACAGATACTCATCTCCATCCTTAAGACCGCTCTGGATACCGGATGAACGGATATCTCCATAAAGAATATCTTCTTCCATGCTGATCTCCCGATATGGCTCTGTCTTTTTCCCCCGGTAGATACAAAGCCTGCAGTTCTTTCCTTTCGGAACCGCTACAGAAAAGGAAATCCCCTCCTCTGTCCATAATACTCCTGCCGGCACAGGTCGTTTTTCTCCATGTGTCATAACTTTTAATCCTTTCCGGCGGCAGTGCTACTGCCAGCCATCGACTCCGTACATTTCAACATTGCTTCTATCAATGTAAAGTACTTCCTCTAATGTCTCTTCTTCATATCTTTCCCCGTTCATAATCTGAAATGCCACTGTCACTGCGGATTTGCCAATATTGATCGGCGACTGTGCAGCAATTCCGGCAACCAGACTGTCATCCTTAGCAAGTTCCTGCTTTAACTCCGGCGAACCGTCTACACTGTAGATCATCATGTCTGTTCTGCCTGCTTCCTCGATGGCATCCAGCGCACCAAGAGCAATCTGGTCATTTCCGCACATGACCGCTGTAATATGCTCCTGCTCTTGCAGGATGGATGCCATTTGTTTCTTCGCCTCTTCACGTTCACCATATGTCTCGGCTCTCGACACAACTTCAAAGCCTTCTCCGGCAATTGTCTCCTCAAATCCGTTAATCCTGTCAATAATTGAATTCTGTGTTGTGCACTCCAGGATCACAACCTGTCCGCCATCCGGAGCAGCCTCGATCAGCTTTTCGCCGCAGATAACCCCCGCGCTTGTATTGTCAGAACCGATATAGGCATCGACATCCTCCCGGTTCTGTATCTGCGTATCAAGATTAATGATCTTAATATCTGATTCCTTTAACTCTGTTACTGCAGGCTGAATCTTCTCCCAGTCTACCGGACATAAAAAAATCGCTTCAATTCCGTCCGAAATCATCTCACGTATCTGCTGGATCTGTGTTGTGGAATCTCCCTTCGGATCTTTGGATATCAAAGTGCTGCCCGCCTCTTCAACGGCCTCCCTGATAGATGCCTCCAGCGTGTCATAATAGGGATTGTCCATGTTAATACAGGAAAAACCTAATTTATATGATTCGGTTTCAACTTCTTCTTCCTCCTCTGCCGGGACCGGATTGTCTTCCGGAGTACCGCCTGCCGGTTTGGCGCAGGCCACAAGTCCCAGGCTGAAAACAAGCAATAGTGCAACAATACCTGCTGCCCATCTTTTGAACTTCATATTCTTTCCTCCCGATGTTGTACTAATCAGTTTTATTGTAACTTTTCCCCGTAGGGAATGTCAATAGTTTAAAATTTCATTCATTTTTTGTTTCCCCTTGCTTTTTATGAACGGGTCTGATACAGTAAATTTATCAACACAAAGGAGAGAAAGAGTATGGAAGATCAAAATTTAACTGTCACTCTTACGCTTGATAATGACGAGGAGCTGGAATGCGATGTGCTGACTATCTTTTCTGCCGGTACACATGAATATATTGCCCTGCTTCCTCTGGATGAAAATGGGGACGCAAATGAAAACGGGGATGTATTTCTTTACCGCTACGAAGAGATTGACGGCGAGCCGAATCTTTCCAACATCGAGGATGATGATGAGTATGAAGCGGCCGCTGATGCATTTGATGAGTGGCTTGATGAGCAGGAATTTAACGAGCTTCTTGACGAGGACGAGTAAATAGTTCCTGGACAAAACGGGATGGATAAACTTCCTTCCCGTTTTTTTCTTTGACATAACAGATGGAAAGCTCTTCCTTTGCGCGCGTCATGGCAACATAAAACAGCCTTCTCTCCTCTTCGATTTCCTCTTCCACAATGGCTTTCCTGTGGGGAATACTGCCTTCCTGCGCTTCAATGATATAAACACAGCGGTATTCCAGGCCTTTGGCTCCGTGCATCGTCAGCAAAGCTGTTTTCCCCTTTGTAAATTTTTCTTCCTTTTCCATCTGACGGATCCGGTCTGTATAAACCTGTGTGAATTCAATCCACTCTTTCATGGTATCCATCTTTTTCATGCTCTGGGCAAGTTCATCTACAATCTCGGTAAGCTCTGCCTCCTCAATCTGCATCTTCTGCGAATACTCTTTCAGATACTCCTGATATCCGGTCTTTTTCAGAAGAAACTGAAATGCCGCATATGGCGCCATCCTGGAAACTGCCTCCATATCTTCTTCGAAAGCATCAATTCTGTCCAGCATCCACTCTTTATCACAGTAAAATAATTTCAGATCCTCAAAATCTGTCCGCTCTTTCTCCAGAGCACTCCGGCTGATGTAACGGTTCGGGCGGTTGATTACCCGCAGAAAATCACTGCGGTTTCTTTCCCCCATGGCAATTCGAAAATATGCCTTCATATCTTCCGCAATAAAATGCTCAAAGAGATGGAATGCTTTTTCTTTCATAAAAAAAGGAATCCCCCGGTTCATAAAGGCGGACATTACCATAGAAGCGTCCTGTACGGTCCGGAAAATGACTGAGATCTCTTCCGGCGGCACTCCTTCTTCCAGTTTCTTTTTTACAGCGGCTGCGACATACTCAGCCTCCTGCTCCATGTCTTTTAATTCCTGTACATGAACCGGCTTTCCCCGGTCATGGACCGCTTCAAGATCTTTGGAAAAGCGGAACTTGTTTTTCCGGATCACTTTTCCGGAAGCCTGTACAATAAACGCGCTGCTCCGGTAGTTCACGGATAGCCGGACAAGCGATGCCTGAGGAAAATCCTCCATAAACTGTTTCATGATGCCCGGTGTGGCCCCGCGAAACCCGTAAATCGCCTGATCATCATCTCCTACCACAAAAAGGTTCGCCCTCTTCCCCGCAAGTAATTTGATAATCTCGTACTGTATTTTGCTGCTGTCCTGAAACTCATCGATCAAAATGTAGGGATATCGTTCCTGCCATTTCTTCAGGATCTGAGGCTGACGACAGAATAACTGATAACACAGCAGAAGCATATCATCAAAATCGATCCGGCCGGCCTCTTTTTTCCGCTTCTCGTAGGCATGGTAGATCTGCCGGTCTTCCGGATCATCCGTAATTCCGGAAAATCCCCCGTTATTTTTTACCTTCCCGATCATAAGAAGGACATCTTTGTCTTTCGGGCGTTTCCGGTTTTCTCTTTCCACATCCCTGACCGCTGCTTCTGCCATGGCCTTCTGTTCTTCTTCCGTCAAAATCTGATCCGGAGCAAGATGATAAATCTGACGGAGCATTCCATAATAAATGCCGTGGAATGTCCCGAAGGTCACCGGACAATGTTTCAGTCCCATCCGGGCAAGGAAACGCTCTTTCATTTCCTTTACCGCATACTTGGTGAAGGTAATAACCAGTATCTCCTCAGGCCGGATCCTGAAATGGCGAATCATCCATTCCAGACGTCCCGTAATCACAGCCGTCTTTCCGGAACCCGGTCCTGCAAGGACCATACATGGTCCTTCACGGTGGCAGACCGCCTCCCTCTGTGCCTCATTAAAATCGGAAAGCGGGGGTCTTTCTCCCCCGCTGTGCTTTTTTTCCATACTCTATTTCTCCAGTAATTCGATTGCTTTACGGATCCTGTCAAGAGATTCTTCCTTTCCGAGAACCTCCATAATCTCAGTTGCCCCGCCCGGTGTATTCTGTTTTCCGGAAACCGCTGTTCTAACCGGCCACATTACATAGCCGTTCTTGCATCCTTTCTCTGCAACATATCCTTTTAATGTTTCAAAAAGTACATCGTTGGAATAGTCATCCTGCTTTTCCAGAACCGGAAGAAGCTCTTTTAACACTTCAAGAGATGTCTCCTCATTTGTCTTCATCTTCTTGTGAATGTACATGGACGTGTCATACTCCGGAAGTTCCTCGAAGAAATCAATCTGCTCCATGATATCCGGGAAAATTTCAATTCTGGTTTTGACAAGAGCAGCGATTTTCTTCAGATCGTAGTCTTTTGTGATAACCTTCCTGATATAAGGCTCCGCCATATCATAGAAGGTATCGAAATCCATCATCTTCATATATTCGCTGTTCATCCATTTCAGCTTCTGTACGTCAAATACGGCCGGAGATTTGCTCATATGGTGGTAGTCAAATGCCTTTACAAGCTCTTCCAGACTGAAGATCTCCTGATTGTCCTGCGGGCACCATCCAAGAAGTGCAACATAGTTTACGACTGCCTCTGAGATAAAGCCCTGTTCGATCAGATCCTCATAGGAAGAATGACCGCAGCGTTTGCTCAGTTTTTTATGGTTCTCATCCGTAATCAAAGGACAGTGCACATAAACCGGCGGCTCCCATCCAAATGCCTCGTAAAGTCGGTTGTATTTTGGCGCGGAGGAAAGGTACTCGTTTCCTCTTACCACATGTGTGATATTCATCAGATGGTCATCGACCACGTTTGCAAAATTGTAGGTCGGGTATCCATCGGACTTGATCAGAATCATATCATCCAGCTCAGCATTGTTAACTGTGATATCCCCGTAAATCTCATCATGAAAGGTTGTCGTTCCTTCTGTCGGCATATTGATCCGGATAACATACGGTTTGCCTGCCGCAAGGTTCGCTTCGATCTCTTCTTTGCTCAAAGACAGACAGTGTTTATCATAAACACGGATCTCTGTCCCGCTTTCCGAGACAGTAGACTTCAGACTGTCCAGACGCTCCTTGTCACAGAAGCAATAATAGGCGTCTCCCTGCTCAATCAGCTGCTTTGCATATTTCAGGTAGAGACCGCTTTTATTTCTTTCACTCTGCACATACGGCCCATATCCGCCATCCTTGTCCGGTCCTTCATCGTGAATCAGGCCCGTCTTTTCAAGCGTCCGGTAAATAATTTCCAGAGCGCCGTCCATAAAACGCTCCTGGTCTGTATCTTCAATACGAAGCATGAAATCTCCGCCTTCGTGTTTTGCAATCAGGTAGGCATACAGCGCCGTACGAAGATTGCCGACATGCATTCTCCCTGTCGGACTTGGTGCAAATCTGGTTCTTACTTTACTCATAGTTTTCTCTCCTGCTTTCCTTATTTGTCTTTTTTGTCCTTTCCGGTAATATTGATCATATCAATAATCGCAATGCTGACAACAAACAGCAGCATCATACCGTAAACAGCATATCCCTGAAGCTTTTCCGAGTCTGAAAAATATACAATGATGAAAAAAATAATCATGACAATATCGACGCCTGCCATAGGAATGCCAAGTTTACGTCCAACCTTCTTCGGATCAAGTGTTTTTTTCACTTTATCCGGAAGGGTACGGTAGCCCGGAACCATATTCAAAGCTTTTCCGTTGATCAGCGCGATGCTGATAATTGTCATAAATCCAATTACGATCAGACTTCCTACCATTTTTCCTCTTCCTTCCTTTCCCCTTTTTGTATATAGCGGAGGGAATCCTGCTTCCATTCTCCTTTTCGTACCACTTTAAACAGCGTATCCATCAAAAAGATTGCCAACGCTATGGCGCCCGCAATCTCAAGTGTCTGAGTCAGGTAGAAACTCGCCATAGAACGGTCATTTTGAAGAACGTAATTCATAATCTGATAAATACCGTTTCCCGGAACAGTCGGCAGAATTCCGCCAATCAAAAATATCGTAACCGGGGCCTTTAATGCCCTTGCAAAAATATGGGAAATCAAACCGGCAGCCAGAGCGGACCAGAAAGACGATATCACCGCGTTCCATCCCGCCTCCATACAGATCATATAGATAAATCCTGCGGCTGCTCCGGAAATCCCTGCCCAGATCAAATATTTTTTCGGTGAATTAATCAGCATGGAAAAGGAAAATACCGCAATAAAAAACCCGATTGTCTTGATTCCGATTTCAATCATAAGTTTCCTCCCATGATTCCATTTCCAAATACCGCAAATGCAACTCCGACCCCGAGCGCGATCGCCGCCGCCTTTAGAAATGCTTCCAGAATTCTCGCGCATCCTGATATATAGTCACCCTGCAGTGTGTCACGCACAGCATTGGTAATTGCAACCCCCGGAACAAGCGGCATGATAGATCCGATTACGACAGTATCGAGATTAATTGCTCCTCCAAGAATAGATTTCACAATAACGGCCATCAGACCTACGCAAAAAGACGTTCCGATATCAAGAATCAAACCGTCAATTCCCGCCGTTTCTGCTCCCGCCATCACCCCTGAAAGAGCAAGGCCGACAATCACTGTTGCCAGCACATCATAGAGCGAACCGCCAAGTGAAATCGTAAATCCAACCGCCACCGCAAGCGGAATAAAAAAAGCAAGTGCACTTGGATATGGAACGGATTCTACTCTTTTCAGCTGGTCATAGGCTTCCTGAAGTTCAATTTCTCCGCCGCAGTATCGTCTGGAGATCTGATTCACCTGCTCAATCACACTTAAGTTTGTGCCTCTTTTTTCAATCCCCTGAATCAGAGTAACAGGGGCAACATTTTCACCGCTGATGCATGCTGTGATTCCCGTCAGGACGACAAGAATCTCCACCACCTCCAGATGGGAAGTCTTTAAAATGTGGTGCATCGTGTCCTCAACCCGGTAGGTTTCTGCACCACTTTCCAGCATCATTTTTCCGGCAAGCATTGCTGTATCCATTAAGAGTTTGTAGTCCATTTAGATGTCCTTTTCCTGTTATCATAGTTCCATGAGACATCATACTATTTCTTCCGGGAAAAATCAAGCCACACAGGAAAACCAGCCCGAAAAAACTTTTCCGGGCTGGTTTTGTATAGGATTTATTATAGTATATCGGCTAGTTAATGTATCCTGCTTTTTTCAGCTCTTCTTCAGCTTTTGCAAGATTTGCCTCAGATACACGGATGATCGGGCCTGTACATCCCATTCCGCTTTCAGCGTAAACTTCGATCTTCCACAGTGCGCGCACTGCATCTTCAAGATCCATAACCTCAATTCCGGCAATCTGAGCTGTCACGATTTCCTTCGGCGGCTCTTTTACTTCCTCTTCTGCTGCAGCCGGTTTTGCAACTGTCTTATATGCAGCAAGTACTTCTGTATATCCGCATTTCTTTACAGCATTGAACTCAGCTTTAGCAACATCAAATACCTTGTTGCGTACAAGTTCTGCAGCGTAGCAGATTGCATTTGCGATTACCGGAGCACCGGAAGCACGGGAAACGATCATAACGAGTTCATCGTATCCTTCCCCGATTCCCGGTCCGTATCCATATCCTGTTGCCTCGAAGCTTCCGCCTGTGTTGAAAGAGGAAAGCATCTTTACAAGAATGTTTCCTGTCAGGGAATCTGTAACAAGGATATCCGGGGATGCCTGAAGGACGTCATTTCCTCTCATTACACATCCGCCGTCTGCACGTCCGGATTCAGCAAAAGCAATATCGTATCCATTGCTCTGAAGCTCCTTTAGTGCTTTTTCTGTCTGGCGTGCACCGTCAACATTCAGGATGCCGACTGTCGGTTTTGCGATTCCGCAAGCCTTTGCAGCAATTACGCCGTAAACAGCATTTTTAATCATACCTTCAATACGGTCGGTACTGGAAGTTCCTGTCGTATTGGCGATAAACATTTCTTTTCCTTTAGCAGGTGTTACAACGCGTCCAACAGTAGATACACCGATCGGGAACGGGAAGTGCATTGTTACAGCACCGTCTATCTCCTTGTTTTTCAGCATATCTTCCATCTTTTTATGACCTTCTTCATCATCAGCCACTTTGATTGTTGTTACGCCTTCTGCTTCCAGAGTTCCGATGTAATATACATCTACGCCCTGCTTTGCTGCCATCACCGCTGCCTGCATGGAATTTTCTTCACCGTGTTCGCTGCCCATTCCTGTCAGAGCAATTTTCGGGCGTTTGCCGTACTGGCCGCTCTCCAGTCCCTGTGCCATTTCCATAAAGGTAGAGGCAATTACTTTTTCAATACTACTTGCCATTTTCTACACCTCACTATTCTGCCATCAGAGTTTCAGCGAATTCTTTCATAGCTTTTGCGATCAGGCCTTTTACTTCTTCTTCAGATACAGCAGATTCTGCGCTGTTTCCTTCATTTGCCTGGATTACAAAAGATACACCATCGAACAGGTTTGTCATACGTCCAAGGAAGAGACTTCCTTTTCCGATGATCATTGCTTTCTTGATCTTTCCTTCCAGAATATCTTCACGTGCAAATCCGATGTACGGAACACCTGACGGAATATGTCCCTGTGTCGGAGCCCATCCTGTCAGACCATGCTGTGCGATGAAGTCCGGAAGAGCTTTTCTGTCGATATCGCCGCGTTTTACAGCAAGCGCACCGATCATCTTGTAGTTTGCAAGCGGAACATCACCTGCTCCAGCCGGTTTTGTGATATCCGGATTCTGCATTTCCGGTGAGAATTTGTCAATATCTGTTACTTTCCAGCCTACTCTGTCAAGCGGATCTGTTACAAGACTTCCGATAACAGCCTGAGGTGCGGAACCGGTTCCTACTGTATGACGTCCAAGAACATCCAGATTGATTTCCGGGTTTACACCATCGTTTTCTGTAACGACAACCGCAAATCCTCCAAGGCAGTCTTCCAGGATCGGAAGGCCTTTTTTCACGTGGTCTTTACCGTTCATACCAAGTTTTGCAGTACATCCACCTGCTGTAACAAGAACAGTTTTATATGCTCCGGATTTTACGAGAGCAGCTGCCTCAATCAGAGCGTGGGATGGTCCTGCACAGAATCCACGGGAGTCAGATCCTGTTGCGGATACAAGTCCTGCTACTTCTGCAGCAGCTTTCGCGAAGTTACCGCCGCCTCTCTGGTTCATATCACCACATGCTTCCTCAGCACAGTCGATAACGTACTCAACGTCTTCTTTGTTGATTCCAGCATTGCGGATTGCATATAACAGAGCAAGTACGCTGGAGGCTTTGCTCATCAGGTTTTCATGCATTACATGAGCAGAAAGGTTCACATCGATATCGTGAGCTGTTCTTACACATCCAACAAGTTCATTGTTGTGGTACAGTCCTTCTGCATGCTCATTTTCGATATAGTGTTTGATTTCGTCCAGCTCATAACCTTCTTCAATCTTGGAGATGATATCCTCTGTGATGATCGGGTCAGCAGCCAGAGCATCTTTATGAGCGCTTACGAAGTTCTTGTCAAGTTTTACAACTTCGAACATATCGCAAGCCTGTACTAAAAGAAGGAACTCTTCTTCCGGCATGATTTCACCGAATTTTCCGTATCTTTCTGCTCCTTCTTTTGTTTTGTCATAGTAAGGGAATTCAACCTGGGAAAGTTCTTCCGGTGTAGCGTTTCCAATGTAAACCTGGTTTGGCCAGTAGTTTACACATTCTTCATAAGAGCGTAAATGACCTCTTAATTCTTTTAAATATTCTGATTCCGGATTGACAACTCTTTCTGTTGTCTGTGTTGTTCCGTTATATACTACCATTTCAGGAGTATGTGCCAATACATAGCTGGCTCCTTTAATTACACTGTTCATTGTTAGTGTCCACCTTTCTTTACGTTATAAAAAGGAATTATGTTGTAGAAAAAGCGGTGAGGTAAGTATTTACCCCACCGCTCCTGAATCCGAAATCCGGTATTTCAGATTTTCCTATAAATACTTACAGTATTCGTCACGGATTGCAGACATTTCGTCTACGATGTCGTCAACATCAAGAACCATTTCCATCATGCCGACCTGCTCATCGTATACCGCTTCATCAAACTCTTCTTTCAGTTCTGGTTCACAAACGTGATATGTCGTGAGTCCAAGCTGGACCCCTGTCAATGGACCTGCGAATGTCGGGTCACCAGCAGTAACTGTTTCAGCTGCAAGACCAGCAGCTTCACCTTCAGCAGCACCAAGTACTACTACCAGGTTTTCTGGTCCGAATTCATCTGCGAATTCTTTAACCCTCTTCTGATTCTCAAGATCCATTGCGCCTGCGCTCGTTCAGACGAAACATTCTGTTGAAGAAAAAACAATTTCTCCACCGGCTGTCTTTACGCATTCTGCGATAGCCGGTCCCGGAACACCATCACGGTCACCAATAATAATGACTTTTTTACCTTCTAAAATTGCCATGATGTTTTTCCTCCTTCCCTTCATTTTAATAATTGGTTGATAAATATTTATTCAGGGCACCGCTTTATGCCCTCGTAAAGCCCGAAAGGGCAATTACGCAAAAGAAATTTACGCCATAGCGTAGTATTTTTTAACCATCTCTTCTACTGCTTCCGGAGTAGCGTCATCTTTTACTAACTCTTCCACTTTTTCACCATCTTTATAGATAGCAATAACCGGAAGTCCAAGGATCTTCTGGCCGATTGCAAGACGGCGTGCTTTTGTTGTATTTAAAGATGTAAATTTGATTTTGTCGCCATATTTGTCAGCATATGCATGAACATGCGGCATTAAAGCCTGGCAAGGTACGCATCCATCTCCGAAGAAATCTACGAGAACGTATCCTTCTGCCTGCAGAACTTCTGGTTCAAATGTTTTCTTATCTACTTCTAACATTGTTAAACTCCTCCTTAATACTTCTTATTCGTTTTCGTTGATATATTTTTCAGCCTGTGTAGCAGCAATTGCTCCATCTGCAGCAGCTGTTACTACCTGACGAAGGCTCTTGATACGAACATCTCCTGCCACAAATACGCCAGGAATGTTTGTATGCATGTTTTCATCGGATTTGATATATCCTCTTTCATCCATGTCGATCACGCCTTCGAAAATTTTGGAATTCGGGATTGTTCCGATAAATCCGAATACACCGAACATTCCGTCATCTTCGTCTGCTTCGATTGTAGTAAGTTCGCCAGTCTTAACGTTCTTAACTGTCATGGAAGAAAGAATACCGTCACCGTTTACTTCTTCTACAACGGTATCCCATAAGAAATGGAGTTTGTCATTCTTAAACGCCTTTTCCTGAATGGACTTCGCTGCACGAAGTTCATCACGTCTGTGGATGATTGTAACTTTTCTTGCGAATTTTGTAAGATACATCGCTTCTTCAACAGCAGAATCTCCGCCGCCTACTACGAAAACTTCAAAATCTTCAAAGAAGTTGGCATCACATGTTGCGCAGTAAGAAATACCTTTTCCCATAAATTCTTTTTCGTTTTTGCATCCAATCGGACGTGCAAAAGCGCCGGTTGCAATGATCACTGTTTTTCCAAGATATTCTGCCTTGGCACTCTTCAGCTTTTTCACATCGCCATCCAGTTCAACAGCATTGATTACGTCTGTCACACGCTCTGCGCCAAACTTCTCAGCCTGTTCTGTCATTCTTGCGATCAGAGAAGGGCCGCTTTCTCCCTCCACGATCTGTCCCGGATAGTTTTCAATTTCATCCGTGATAGCAATCTGTCCGCCGTCTTTTCCTTTTTCAATGATCAGAGTGGATAAGCGGCTTCTTCCGGCATAAAGGCCTGCTGCTAATCCGGCCGGTCCTGCTCCCAGGATGATTACGTCATAAATTTTGCTCATAACGTTTACTCCTTCTTTCCTATAATGTCTTTATCCTTACGTCCGGAAGGCTGCAGGCCTGTCCGGACGCTGAATTCCACATGACGCCAATCAAGAGGGCGTTTTCAGACTCTTATTTATCGAAAATCGTCTGATCTTCAACTTCTGTAGTAAGGGCATTTAATGCTTTTTCTACGATTTCTTTACGAAGTTTGTATTCTTCGTCTTTATCAAGTGCCGGGTTGCCAAGCGGATGAGGAATGGCAATAGCCGGAACGATTCTGTTTGCACCAACTGTCATGGAGATTGGTGTAACTGTGCAGACATGAACAACCGGAAGTCCGGCAGCTTCGATGCCTTTAACAAGCGTTGCACCGCAACGCGTACAGGTACCTCATGTAGAGGTGAGGATAACTGCGTCAACTCCGTCAGCTTTCATCTTCGGAGCGAACTCTTCAGCGAATGCTTTTGCAGAAGCAACGGCTGTTCCGTTACCAACTGTTGTATAGAATTTATCATACAGTTTTCCAATCTTACCTTCTTTTTCCATTTCACGGAGAACATCCACCGGAAGTACACGGTCCGGATCTTCGTTTGCGTATACCGGGTCGTATCCGCCATGTGCTGTCTCGAATGTTTCTTCTGTCAGATCATCTACGCCTGCAATGCTGTATTCACCGTATTTGGAAGCATTGGAGCTTTCAATATGATCCGGATTTCCCTTCGGTACAATACCACCGGATGTAACCAGTGCAATTGTTGCTTTGGAAAGATCTTTTACAGCCGGATTCGGAGCAACTCTGTCGAATGTCGGCATCGGATACTCTGTTTCAAACGGTTTGCCGGCGATCTTCTTAAGAAGCATTTCAACGGCACGTTTGGATCCGCGTTTTTCTTCAAAAAAGTTTACACGAACACCGTTCGGCATATAACCTTCCTGACAGGAAGCACCGATCTTCTCATGTTTTGCAAGTTTAAGAGCAAGCGGAGCCATGCTTCCGACTGCTTTTCTCATTCCTGCAGCAGAGTTCTTTGTAGCTACTGTGTAAACTTTGTTTTTGAACATATCAGCACCAGGGTTTTCTGTGTACATACCTGTCACTGCCGGAATACCAAGTTCTTCCTGTACAGCGTCACAGATTGTACCGCAGGCAACACCGTAACGTCCGGCATTGAATGCAGGACCTGCTACGAATACATCCGGGTTGTATTTTTTAACGATTTCAATAATTTCTGCTTTTGCTTTGTCAAGGTTTTCGTTGAAGTAAGAGTCACCGCAGATGATAGTAGCAACGATTTCTGCTTCTTCTCCGAATGCCTGTTTAAATGCCATACCTGGTCCGACAACTTCGCCCTCGCGAACTTCTACCGGGTAATCAGCTTTTTCTTCTCCACCAATATTAGCGAAGAACTGATTGATATAATGAACTACTTTTAACATCTTTTTCTTCCTCCTTCACTATCTGGCGCTTAAGTAACCAAATCCTGTTTCGTTTGTTGCACCTGTAATTGCCTGGATTTCAACTTCGATTGTTCCGTCTTCACGTAAGCTGTGTTCGTTACCGCCGGCAATAGTGTTGACATAATCCAGAGTTCCGATTACTTTGTCAAGTTTCGGAAGTACGACTACCTGGTTTGCGTTACCGCCTGTTACAACTGCATCTGCTGCAACGTCAGCGTCAGCAAGTGACTGGGATTTTCCATCGCGTCCAGCATATTCGTCTGTGATGATGACAGTCTTAACGCCTTCTGCTTCAATTTTCTTACAGTTCATGATAAGGTCTGTATCCGGGTTACCGAATCCTTCCTGAGATACGATAACTGCATCCAGATCAAGAAGACGGCAAAGTTTTGCTGTCCAGTCAGAAGAACGCTGTTTGTCAGCAAGGTATACGTTTTCGTTTGTCAGGATCTGGCATACGAAGTTGATTGTCTTGCCGTGTTCTTCAAAGAGGTCATGTACAACCGGGTTGTTTTCGTGTACGTATGTAGGGTTCTTGTCACATGCAGATACACAGTTACCGGAAACGATTGCACCGTCCATTACTTCTGTCGGGTTGATGATTGTAGAAAGTGTTTTCTTTGCGTCAACGCCGTATACATATGTATCATGCAGAAGTCCCTGGCTCTGAAGCATCTGTACATATGCTACTCTCGGAAGTCCCGGAAGTTTTTCCATTCCTTCTTTGATTCCATATGTTTCATATACTTTTGTTTCATCCGGTGTGAGTTCTCTTGCAAGTTCACCGAGATATACAGCAACACGGAAACCTGCGAAACGTACCGCTGCTTCATATTCATGCTGTTTGATTCCGTCAACCGGCTCACATACAACAACAAAGTTATTCAGTTTGGAGAATGGTGTGTAGTCAGCTCCCGGGCCTGTCATATCGATGATACCTTCCTGGAATCCGACAATCTTACCTGCTGTTACGACAGCCATTCCCTTTAATGCGTATGTTTTTCCTTCGCCGACTGTATCAACTTTGGAAATAACTCCCGGGAAAACTCCTCCGCGTCCTTCAACCTTTACACGAGGTTCGATAACGTCTTTTACCGGTGTGATTCTTACGCTTTCTCCCGGTCTTGCGATGTCAAATTTTACGCTTTTGATGTGCTCGTCCTCAAGGACAACTTCTTTTACAGCTTCTTCGGATACATAAAGAACACCGTCTTCAATTCTAGACTCAGTGCCAAACTGGATGTCCTTGATAAAAATGTGTCCAACTTCTAATCTCACTGTAATTCCCTCCTTCTAAATAATGAAATCTATGCCCCAAAGTACCCCAGTACTTTATAGCCTTTTTCTTTTACCAGGCATCTGCCGACGGAAGTGCACTGGATATTAATGTGTAATCAATCAGCCTGAAATCTTCATAAACCTGCGGTGCATATTTATCCGATTTGAACTGAAACTTGCTGACGGAGGCAATGGCCCGTTCGATAATTTCAATTCCCATCAGGTCTGTCTCGCCGCTCTTTCGGGAAACCATTACTGATTTGTAAGGTGTTTCATTCGGCTTAACACTTCCGGAAAGCGGATGCGTTAAGAGCTTGTACCCTTTACATACTTCTTCTTTTACTTTTTTCAAAACATCTTCATATGAGCAGTCATAAAACTCCACATCATGATCCTGCCCGAGCTTTTCACGAACGAGCGGGTTGTTTGTTATAATTCTATAATCCTTCTTCATGGCTCCACCTATTAAAAAAGGACGGCTGACTTCCGCCGAAGCAGAATACAAGGCCGCCCTTCTGTCTTATGTATGTCATCCTGATATATTTGTCATACACGATTCAGAATGTGGTCCTTTCCCTGATCCTTTTGCCTGAAAGTTTCACCTTTGGTCTGTAAGGTTTGCATCTTCGGCGGTTCATTTGCGAACTCTCTCGCAGGAAAAATCATCCCACTATTCAATTGTCATATGCGCAGAATATGTCTTTCACAATTCTGTTTAGAGTATACCACATCGATTTATAGATTTCCAGCTTTTTATTCGATTTGCACATAGTTTTTTTCTATAAACCGTTTCTCTTGGTCATGTTGATACGCTCTTTGTTATTTTTTCTTCTTTCTCTGAAGCTCAGGATGCTTCGGCAGGAAGTTTTTAAAGTAATCGTCGTGGGTCTTCTTGATCATACCGCTCAATGCAAAGAGGGCGATAATGTTAGGAACAACCATCATACTGTTGAAGCAGTCTGCCATATTCCATACAAGGTCAACCTGTGCAAGAGAACCAAGTACTACACATACACAAACGAGAACCGAATAAACCGGAACTGCTTTTGGTCCAAAGAGATACTTGATATTCGCTTCTCCGAAGAAGTACCATCCGATAATGGTAGATGAAGCGAAGAAGAACATACAGATCGCAATAAAGATCTCTCCGCCTTTTCCATAAAGAGTCGAATACGCAAACTGGCTGAGTGCTGCTGCGGAATATCCGCCTTCAACCACTTCATAGGACTTCGGAAGCGCCTGAGTTGTTACAATAACGAGAGCTGTCATTGTAAGAACGATAAACGTATCAATGAATACACCTGTCATTGCCACAAATCCCTGCTCTACCGGATGATCTACCTTTGCAACCGCATGTGCATGAGGTGTGGAACCCATACCGGCTTCGTTGGAGAACAGTCCTCGTGCAACACCTTTTGTAATCGCCTTGGAAACTGTAGCACCGATCGCACCGCCTGTGATAGCATCAGGTGCAAATGCGCCTACAATAATCTGCTCAAATGCCAGAGGAATATTTCTCCAGTTATAGATAATAATAATCAGAGAACCGACAATGTAAAGTGCCGCCATAAAAGGAACCATAAGCTCGGTAACTTTTGCAATACGTTTCATTCCGCCTGTAAAAATGAACAATGCAATAACCGCTACAACTACACCTGTGATCCACTGCGGAATACCAAATGCCGTGTGGAAAGAAGATGCGATAGAGTTAGACTGAACTGCATTACCCATGAAACCAAGTGCGAAAATCAGAAGTACCGCAAAAATCGCTGCAAGCACTCTGCCGAATGTACCTTTGAATGCTGCGCGAATGTAGTAAACAGGTCCACCTGTTACAATTCCGTCGCTGCCGACTTTCTTGTACTTCTGTGCCATAATTGCCTCGCAGTAGATCGTCGCCATGCCAAGGAATGCTGCCACCCACATCCAGAATACAGCACCTGGACCGCCGATCGCAATCGCTGTCGCAGCTCCTGCAATATTACCAGTTCCTACCTGAGCCGCAATCGCTGTCGCCAGCGCCTGGAAAGAACTCATTCCGTCTTTCCCTGCTTCTCCTTTTTTGGAAAACAATCCGCCGAATGTACGTCTCAGGCCTTCCGTGAAGCCACGGACCTGAATGAAACCGGTACGGATGGAAAACCAGATACCTCCTCCTACAAGTGCTACGATCAGGATATAGTTCGACAGATAGTCTTGAATAGTTAGTACGATGTTGTTCAATGTTTCCATAACAACCCCTCCTTTGCCCTATAGATGTTTTGAATATTTTTTCCTGATGTATCTATCATACCATTTTTAAGCTTAGTTTACAATAATTTAATGAATTTTATATATTTTTTGTTTATTTTATCCAGTTTTTATTTTATCTTTCTGCTTCAACGCAAAAAAAGAAGGCGGAATCCCACTGTTTCAGGGGGTTCCAGCCTCCTTAAAATATGCATCTTAATTATAGTTTCTTTACTTTTTATGCACATTGCCAAATTTTTGTCATTTTGTTCTATACATTTATTTCCGCTTTTATTCCAAGCTCATCTTTATGCTGATCCAGTACCGGACGTACCACATTCGCAAGGAACGCCTCCACCTGCTCTTTCGCGCGTCCTGTATAGCGGGCCGGATCCATTGTCTTTTGAAGCTCTTCCAGCGTCAGGTTGAATGCAGGATCTGCCGCAATCAGTTCCAGAAGGTTATTGTCAAGACCTTTCTCTTTCACATTCTTTCCTGCTTCCATGGAAAGTTCGCGGATTCTCTCGTGCAGTTCCTGACGGTCCCCGCCTGCCTTTACCGCATCCATCATGATGTTTTCTGTTGCCATGAACGGAAGTTCTGACATCAGACGCTTCTCGATGACTTTCGGATAAACGACCAGTCCGTCTACCACATTCAGGCAGAGATCCAGAATACCGTCAATGGCAAGGAATCCTTCCGGAATGGAAAGACGCTTATTTGCAGAATCATCCAGTGTTCTCTCAAACCACTGGGTAGCCGAAGTAATAGCCGGGTTCAGCGCGTCGATCATCACGTATCTGGAAAGCGATGCGATTCTTTCACTTCTCATCGGGTTTCTCTTATATGCCATAGCCGAGGAGCCGATCTGATTTTTCTCAAACGGCTCTTCCACTTCCTTCAGATGCTGAAGAAGCCGGATATCGTTTGACATTTTATGTGCACTGGCAGCAATACCTGCAAGAATGTTCAGCACTCTTGTATCCACTTTTCTGGAATAAGTCTGTCCGGAAACCGGATAGCAGGCCGAGAAGCCCATTTTCTTCGCGATCATCGGATCAATTTTGTCGATCGTCTCCTGGTCTCCGTCAAAAAGTTCCAGAAAGCTTGCCTGTGTTCCGGTCGTTCCCTTGGAACCAAGAAGCTTTAATGTTCCGCTTACATACTCCAGATCTTCCAGATCCATCAAAAATTCCTGGAGCCAGAGCGTTGCTCTCTTGCCTACCGTCGTCGGCTGCGCCGGCTGAAAATGAGTAAACGCAAGAGTCGGCTGCGCTTTATACTGATCCGCGAAGCCGGCAAGCTCATTGATTACATTGACCAGTTTCTTTCTGACCAGTTTCAATGCCTCTGCCATCACGATAATATCTGTATTATCTCCAACATAACAGGAAGTCGCTCCGAGATGGATGATTCCCTTCGCCTTCGGACACTGCTGACCATAAGCGTAGACATGGGACATAACGTCATGACGCACAAGCTTTTCCCTTTCTCTTGCAACATCGTAATTGATGTCATCCGCATGTGCCTTAAGCTCTTCGATCTGCTCGTCCGTAATAGGAAGTCCCAGTTCCTTTTCCGTTTCCGCCAAAGCGATCCAAAGTTTTCTCCACGTTCTGAATTTCATATCCGGAGAAAAAATATACTGCATTTCTTTACTTGCATACCGTTCTGATAATGGACTCTGATATCTGTCGTTCACTTTTCCATGCTCCTTTTCTTAGTTTCGGCCTGTCGGCCTTTTTGCATTCCTACTATACTACAGAACAAAGAGAAACGCAATATAATACGTTTCTATAGATAGCGGCGGTACTGATGCTTCCATTTTTCCAGGATCTCCGGCGCCGCTTCTTCTTTCATCCCGCTCTCCTTTTCTTCAATCATCTGCTCTACCCGGTCCGCCGTCCGGGAATAAGACGGATTTTCCTCGAGAAGTTTCCGGTATTCATCCTCCTGCATATATCTGGAGCAGGCATAGATATAGGCCGTCAGCATTGTCTCATCCTGGCAGATCTCATATGCCTGTCTGTACATGGACGCTGCCTGCTCATAGAGAAGTTCCCTTCCGTAAGCTGCTCCAAGACATCCGTACACCTTGCCGTAAAACCGTTCTCCCGCGGATTCATCTCTCTCATCCTGCAGAATGGACAGATAGACAAGAATCGCAGATTCATATTCACCGCTTTCCAGCAGATTGTCCGCCTTATATTTTCTGCGTTCAATCTCTTTCTGATCCTTCAGTCTGTCCAGTACATTCCGGATATGTTCCATCTCCGGTTCCGAGTAAATTCTGGCATGCTCCAGAATGCGGAGCACGAACTGTTCAATGGTCCCCTTTTTCTGGATCAGATCCAGAAGTTCTCCTGCCAGTTCCCGCATATCCAGTTCCGAATACAGCCACTCGCAGATTTTTTCATTCATGATCGTATAATCAATCAGATAGAGATTATTGCAGAGATAGTAGCACAGTTCTTCTATTGTATAGATCTTTCTGTGAATGCGTGTAATCTTGTACGGTTGTGATGCTTTTTTGTTATGACAAAGAATTAAACTGCCCATTGGTACCTCCCAGATGAATTATTTTTTCTACCTTGAAGTCCGTAGCCGGGAAAAAGTCTCCAAATCCTGCATCTCTGAAGCTCAGGCGGCAGGTACGCTCGTCATCAAATTCCGTGCGGACAATCAGCTTCATGGAATATTCCTTCCGTTTCGGCATTCCCGCGAAGGAAACAGTCTCTACGTTCCACTGGCCTGTTGCAAGGGATTCGATATGAATTTCAATATCCTCAGTGTTTTCAAGGAGCACCTCCCATTCACGGGTATCTTCATACCAGTGTGTTCCGAACTCGACAATCGGATACCAGATATCCACCCCATCGATCCTCATCTTCAGGCAAATCTGCTCCATCAGCTTTGTTTCATCCAGATACGTCGGTACATCAAGAGAATTGGACCGTTTTTTCAGTCCGCAGTAGCAGGCTCCTTTGCTGTAGAGATTATTGCCGATAAAAGCCCTGCGTCCATTGCAAAGCACTTTCTGCGAATTCGGATACCAGTTGTTTTCAAATCCTTCTCCCGTCAGGTAAACAGAAGAAACATGCTTTTTATCAAACACTCCCTGAATAAAGTGCCGGAACCGTTCGTCCGCATTTCTGGCCTTGTCGACATTGAGCACAGGATAAACCGCTTTCAGCTCTTCCATCTGGGCTTCTGCAACCTTTTCCACGCTGACGAAATTCTCTTTTTCTCTCCGGTAGTCCGTATTCAGCTGCTTCAACATATACGCCTCAATCTTTTCCCGGTCACAGTAAAAGAGAGCAGACTCATACTGCCAAAGCTCTTTCGGCTGATAAAGCATATAATAACAGAAGCTTTCACGATAATCCATTGCATAGACCCGCGCTTTATCTACTCCCGCCTGCGCCCCTGCTTCTCTCAAAAATGTACGGATCTCCTGATCAATCCAGGGTACTGTAAACGAAACAAAGGTCACTTCTTTCTTGCGGAATGTCTGCAGTGTCAATTCAATAAATTTTCCAAGGAGCCATCTTGCCTCATAGACAGTCCCCTCTTTTTCAATCTGCTCATTTCTCTGCGCTTTCCGATAAAGATCGGAAACCACCCACCCCTTGTCCATCATCGCTGCTCTCTGCGCTTCGCGCCCGAACATCCATGCTTCTTTATAATGTCCTACCATCAGCGGAATCTGGTAATTGTCAGCTGCCACTTCCAGTGTCTTGAGCTCATGCTTTTCTTCATCAAAGTAACTGATCTGACATCCGTTTTCATTCAGATCATATCCGATGATATATCCACCATTTTCCATCATGATCCCTCTCCTATTCTAGTATAACATAAATAATTCCTGTGACAGTTCCTTCTCACGGCTGTACTCATTCATGGCCTGTTTCAGGGCTTCTTTTGTAAGCTCCGACATATCATCAAGCCGTCCGTAAGTTCCGACAGCCGGTATTTCACCGTCAAGGCGGAGTACATGTTTTTCGGACACTGCCGTACTTCCATCCATCTTCAATTCCTTAAAGTAGTATTCGAGAATCTCATCGCTGTAAAGAATAAATGTCCTTACATGAATATCCTCATAAACAGCCGGCATAATTTCTTTCTGATACGGCTGTTCATCTTCCTGGTCTTTCGCTTTTCTGATCTTGTATTCAATTACAACCTGGCTTCCTTTTTTGGCCCGGTATTCAATAATGCTCTTATCATACAGCATCACCTCCTGCAGCCATGGCCTTGGATATTTCAGATAGAACTGAAAGACAGCCTGTTTTTCACAAAGTTCTCTTAAGAAACGTTTAAGCAGTTCCTCCGACGCGCTTTCCAGATCATGCTCTGAATAGTATTTTAAATATGCAATCCGGCAGATATCCGGAAGCTGCTCTCCAACAGACGCTTCCTTCTCCACAACTTTCCATACCGACTCTCCTGTCTGACGTTCCCGCATCAGATACTCCCGGGAGATATACGCAAGATACGCTCTGATCAAGCGGAAATACCCGTTTCCACTGTCATAGTAATCGCAGAAAATTTCCTCTTCTCCGAAAATATTTTCGGAAAAGACCATCTGTGTGATGATACGCTCTGCAATCTTGCCGGAAGGTACCCCCTCCTTTTTCGCCGCGCGCCACACCTGTTTCATATTCCTGGTAGCCCCACAGTAATACATGGAAAGATACGTCAGTGTCGTCCTGTCGAAATGGCCTCTCTGGAAGAGGACAAAGCATACTTCCAGAAGAGTCTCCTCCTCTTCATATCCGTCTTCCTGAATTTTCTTCGTACAAAGATCAAAAATCTCCTCGTCCGCAAACAGCTCCATTCCATGTTTCTCGATATTCTCAAAGGAAAGCTCCGGAACCGGCACGGATTCGTCTTCCTGATCCGGTTTCTTTTCAAATTTTCTGCACAGTTCGACAAAACGCATCTCATAAAAAAGTCTGGTCGTTTCATATGGAATCGAATCGGTATAATGCCGTCCGTCCATGGATTCCCAGATAATTCTGGAATCTTTATCGTAGAGGAAAATCATCGCGCTGCCATCAACAACGCCGACTCTCTGGTGGATTTCCCCGTCTTCCTCAATCACCATGACAGACTTCATAAACGGGAGCTTTGTCCTGACTTCGTAAGCATGACAGATATCGTTAAGCGCTTCCAGCCTGTCTTCCGTCATATTTTCTTCCGTGCAGAATTTCTTATAGATAATCCGAAGCGGCTCATTGATATGGCGCTTCAGAAGCTGTTCCCACGCAAACGCCTCCATCTTGTCACGGTAGTAGGCGTAAATCTCTCCTGCCTCATCCTGAAACTGTATGATATTGGCATAAAGAAACGCTGTCTTTTCATAAGTAAGCGTATTCCCGTGCATAAAGTAAAGGCATACCGCTTTTGGAAGCGGATCTTTGACTCGCTCCTCCTCGATGGTCATCATATAATATTCATAGAGCTGTACGATTTTCATCTCCTGTTCTACCGCAAGCTCATACCATTTGAAATACTCGGACCGGATCTGATTTCCTTTAATCAGAAGCGTACAGATGGAAGTCAGCACCATCGGGTCCGGATAATCTGTATACAGACGTTTCAGAAGTCTGAAAAGCTGTCTGTCAAATTTCTTCTGCTGCCCTGCCAGATTCGCTGTATAGAGGGCAAGCTCCCGTGTAAACAGGCCGTATCTGGATCCAAAACTCAGAACCCGAATTTCAAAATTTCCAAGTTTCTTCAGACAGACCGGATCTTCCCGGTAACATTTAAACGCCTGCAGGTACAGAAGTGTATGACCTGCTTTTTCTGCATAGAAATGCTTCTCCAGCGCGGCAAGCCTTCTTGTAATATTTCTGTATTCCGGATCAATATCAACAAGCATGCAAAGAGCGCTCCACATTTTCGGGTGCTTATTATATGCCTTCTTTATCTCATCGGTCACATGTTCTGTATGGTTTGCATTCTTTTTCAGAAGTGCCGTCAGATACAGATAATATGTTGTATTTTCCGGACGCTTCATCATGTCGAACCGTCCGTAATTATACTCTTCGATAATCCTGGCGGCCTCCTCGGTCTGACCGCTTTCCAGGTATGCATGCGCTTTTACAAGAGAACAAAATGCCGCATCCCGTCCAAGATTTTCCATTTGCCCGGCCAGCTGCACCGTATCCTCTGCCCAGCTTAACAGATCGCTCGTTCCGGTAATACAGGAAAAATATCCTTTTATAATCTGTGTCATATAAAAGGTCTGCTCATGCTTCGGAGTATGCACTCCTTCCCGTGTCACCTCGATCTCGTACGCAATCTGTTCGTACGGAGTTGTAAAAATAATCCGGCCGAAATTTCTTCCGGCATGAAGAACCTGCGGAGTAATCACATAATGGAATCCCAGCGTATTTCCGACAAAATCATCGGTTGTAAACTCCTTCTGCGTGATCTGGATAAAATTACCCTCCACAGAGGCACGGATCGGCATATAACCCCATGTATTTTTGGTAATGATTATATTCTCCCGCACCGCCTCATTCGGGCTTTCAAACTTCTTTTCGTACTCGGACAGAGAAAGGAAGAGGCATTCCTTCTGCTTGATTCCCACAAGGAACTCCTCCACTGCCTGCTCTCCAAGAGACCATTTCCGCATATTATTATAGAGCGCCACCACCCTTGGATTTTCATACCGCAGGATCTCATAAAAACTCATGGAACGGAACAGCCTGCGCGCTTCCAGGAAATCCTTCATCGCCAGGAGTTTAAAATCCTTCATGTTCTGCACCTTTCCATGGGATGTCATAAGATAAGGGCGCTCAATCACTGCTGTAAAGGAAAGCTCATATTCACCTCCGTTACAAACCACGGTAAATGTTCCGTTTTCCACGTATCCGGGCTCCAGCCCTTCTGCATCGTAGGTGAATGAAATCACAACCGGATTCCCCTCAAATCCACTCTCTTTCAGATGTATCCGGAAAGAGGAGGAATAGACAAGTCCTCTTACCGGTGCTTCTTTTCTGTTTTCAATCGTAAAATTCCCCTGAAATGTTTCCCCTTCTCCAATCAAAAGCACCAGGTTGGTCTCTGAAAACCTTACATCCGGCTGCTCCTTACTAAAATCTCCATTTGAAAAGCGTTTAATCTTATTTTTCAAGCCTTCCACCTCTTGCATTGCATTTTTTATCAGATATACTATAATTGAAATTATAACATTATTCCCTGTCATATGGCAATGCCTGTGCAAAATTTATCAAAACTTGTCAAAAAAGTTGTTACTGTTCACACAGTATTTCGGAGCAGACAGATACAGCGGCATGCTTGCATATAAGATGTATCTGCCTGCTCCGGAGTACGAGTTTAACTTGTAACCATAAATATTAGGAGGACATACACTATGAGCCAGTCAACCGCTTTTCATGGAAGCGATCTCGAGCAGGTCGCGCAATATTACCATCTGCCGCAGGAGGAAATTATCTGTTTTTCCGCAAATGTTAATCCTCTCGGTTTTCCCGCGAAAACAGCCGGACTTGTCTGTCAGAATTTTTCCCGCCTGATGACTCATTATCCGGACCGGGAGTATACAGGTCTGAAACAGGCAATCGGTAACTACTGTCATATTTCCCCGGACCATGTTCTTGTCGGCAATGGTTCTACCGAGCTGATTTCTCTGCTGATTCAGTCCTCCGGGAGAAAACGTGCCGTTCAGATCGGTCCTTCCTACTCGGAGTACGAAAGGGAACTGAATCTTGCCGGAATCTCTTTTACAACATGGTTTCCGAAAAAGGAACACCTCTTTCAGCCTGACACGGATGATCTGCTTGACTTTCTGACGGCTCACAATGCAGACTTTCTGATTCTCTGCAATCCAAACAATCCGACCGCCCGCGCACTTGCAACCGGAGAGATTGCGGAACTTCTGGAGGGATGTATGAAAGCCGGTATTTTTGTAATGATCGATGAGACTTATGCGGAATTCGCCGACAGAGAAGTTTCTGCGATGTCTCTCGTCTCCAGGTTCCCGAATCTGATGGTAATCCGGGGAATTTCCAAATTTTTCGCTGCTCCCGGACTCCGTCTCGGGTACGGTGCATCCGGAAACCGTGCTTTTCTTGATCATGTAAAGACGCACCAGAATCCATGGAGTGTCAACAGTGTTGCAGCCTTTGCCGGAGAGCATCTGTTCTGTGAGGAAGAGTTTATCGTTAAAACAAAAGCCCTCATATCAGGCGAGCGTATCCGCATGATACAAGGACTTTCTGAAATTCCTGCTCTTCGTGTCTATCCGAGCGACAGCAACTTCCTGCTTGTCGAGATCCTGGATCCTTCCCTCACGGCATCCGGTCTTTTTGACTGCCTGATCCGCCAGAAGCTGATGATCCGGGACTGTTCCTCTTTCGAGGGACTCGGAACTCAGTTTTTCCGGTTCTGCCTGATGCTTCCGGAACAGAATACCGCACTGCTCCAGGCAGTCCAGGAATTTTTCGCAAAATCGCGATAAGTCCGGGAATTCTTCTCCCGAAAGATGATTCTACAGAAAAAAACCGCACTGCAGCGGAAAACGCTGCTGCAAAAGCAGCCCGCCGCATGCGGAAATCCTGTAGATTTTTTTATTTCTTTTTCAGGATGAGAGCGATAAATATGATATCCTCGTCTCCGTCATTTACAAGTCCGTGGCCCTCTCCGTCCGGGCAGAACGTCACATCACCCGCGCAGATTTCGCGTTTTGTGCCGTTTTCATTGTAGATTCCCTTTCCTTTTAAAAGGTAATACGTTTCTGTTTCGCCATGATGCTCATGGTATCCAAGCTCGCATCCGGGCTTGATTGTCACCTCGCTGAACATGCCGCAGCCATCTCCAAGCTGTTCTCCTTTGATCAGTGCTTCTTTGAGAATGTATCCCGCACCGCCGGAAGCGTGCTCTGCCTTTTGAATTTCCCGTTCTTCCTTATGTGTAATCATCATCTTGCCCTCCTTTTGCTTCTTTTCCAAACTGGTTTTATCATAACACAAAGGCACTGCATTTTCAAACACAGTGCCCTTTCCCGGTTATCTGGTAACAATTTTATAATATTCTCTTGCCGTCAGTTTAAAGACAAACGCATAAATCAACGCAAAGATAAGAACCGTTCCAATTGTACATGCAACAATCAGGTTTGTGTTCGTCAGATTAAATGACGAAAGAAGTCTTCGAATCAGCTGGAATGCCGCTGCCAGATGGAGAACCGAAAGTCCAAGCGGCAGGAAAAATACCATCCTGATCTGACTGTTGACGGTTTTTTTAACCTCCCGCCGGCTCATGCCGACTTTCTGCATGATCTGATACCGGTTCCGGTCCTCAAATCCTTCGGAAATCTGCTTATAGTAGATAATCAGTACGGTTGCCATCAGGAACAGACCGCCGAGGAAAATTCCAAGGAAGAAGAAGCTTCCGTAAAACATATGGAAATCTTCTTCGTAGACGCCCCGGAGTTCCAGGTATCCTCCGATTCCGTAATCATTCTGAATCCTGTTGGTAATGGCCTCTGCTGCTGCCTCTTTTTTCTCTTCGCTTCCGGTCAGATCAAACCCATAGGAATATTCCATCGATACTTCTCCGGATTTCGGCAGGGATGAGATCAGATTGTTAATGACCGTCTGATCTTTGACGAACAGGATATAAGACTCCATTACAGGGAAGTTCTGCTTCTTTTCCATCGGAATTGCATCCGGCTCTTCTACAATGGTAAACTCCGTGTCTTCAATCCGGAAATGATCCTTTCCATAAGGCGTTTTGGAAGAAGTGTATATGACTGCTTCCTGATCCGAAAGCTCCAGATTTTCTCCCATCATCTCATTATAGTATGATACCGGAGCAAGCTGTACCAGCACCCGGTTAGGGTAAAAGAGACTGCCGAACGCATAGAAGGAAAATCCATCTTTTTCTTTATCCGTCACCATGGAAACAGACTGACACCGGTATCCGTTTTCCTGCCGGATCCCTTGCCGGTTCAGTTCTTCCGCCACTACCGTATCCACAGTCCGGATCGTTTCTTCATTACTTTGCTCAATGGTCAGAATCAGCTCCTTCGGAAACCGGTTTCCCATTATGTTTTCCATTCCCAGATTCAGGCCGACTGTCGTTGAAAGCGTAACCAGTACCATTGTACTCAAAATACAGATATTGGCAAGTCCTACTGCATTCTGCTTCATCCGGTAAATCATGCCGGAGACAGAATGAAAATGTTTCGCCTTATAATAAAAAGATTTATTTTTTCTCAGAAGTTTTAAAAATGCTATACTTCCTGCAACAAACAACGCGTATGTTCCGATAACGACAAGGAGCACCGCTACAAAGAAGACACTGATCGCTTCAATCGGATTTTCTACGATATTGGCCAGTATATAACCTGCCGCGATTGTCACGACTCCGAAAACAGTAAGCAAAATCTTGGTTTTTGGCTCTTTTTCACCTACATTTCCGCCTCTGAGAAGTTCAATCGGATTTGCTTTACGCACCTGAATCAGATTGGATACAAATGCTACAAAAAAAATTACCGCAAAAAGAATCAGGGTCGTGCTGATACTGCTGCCCGTCACTTCATACTGAAGGGATGTTTGATATCCGATAATCTTATAGAGCAGAAGAAACATCAGTCTTCCAAGGATAATTCCGCCAAGAATTCCCGCCAGGATACTGGCGCCTCCGACCATCAAGGATTCCCAGAACATCATAATGGCAATCTCTTTCTTTCCCATTCCGAGAACATTATAAAGGCCGATCTCTTTTCTCCTCTGCTTGATCAGGAAGCTGTTTGTGTAGAAAAGAAATACACACGCGAAGATTGCAACAATGACTGTACCAAATCCGAGAATGCTTCTCATGCTGCCTGCCCCCGGCATTTCTTTAATTCCGGAATTGTCCATGATGATCGACATATCGAAAAACAGCATGATCGTGATGATGCTGGTTACCAGAAACGGAAGATACGACCGTTTGTTTTTCTTCAGGTTGGTGAATGCAAGCCGGATGTAAATCGATTTAAACATGCCGCTCACCTCCTGTGGTCAGTACCGTCAAGGTGTCTGAAATCTTCTGGTACAGCTCTTCATTTTTCATATTGCCCCGGTAAATCTGATGGAAGACTTCGCCATCTTTGATGAAAAGGACTCTGCCGGCATGGCTTGCCGCTTTCACAGAGTGGGTTACCATAAGAATGGTCTGTCCCGTCTGATTAATCCTTGAAAACTGGTTCAGCAGATCGTCTGCAGCCCTGGAATCCAGCGCACCGGTCGGCTCATCTGCAAGAATCAACTGTGGTTTGGTAATCAATGCTCTGGCCACCGCCGTCCGCTGCTTCTGTCCTCCGGATACTTCATAGGGAAACTTGGAAAGAAGCTCATAAATTCCAAGACTCTTTGCGATCGGCTCCAACCGCTTTTCCATCTCCGGATACTTCCTTCCTGCAAGCACAAGCGGAAGGAAGATATTATCACGGATGGAAAGAGTATCCAGAAGATTAAAATCCTGGAATACAAATCCCAGATTCTGTCTCCGGAATGTTGCGATCTCCCTCTCCGGCACTGTAGAAAGATCTCTCCCTTTCAGCTTGATGCGCCCGCCTGTCGGCTTATCCAGCGCTGCAAGAATATTCAAAAGTGTCGTCTTTCCGGAACCGGACTCTCCCATGATTGCGACATACTCTCCTTCTTCCACGGAAAAGGTCACATTTTTCAGGGCTTCTACCTGATTCCCTCCAAAACGTGTTGTATATGTTTTCTTTAGATTCTGCACTTCAAGAATCGTCATCTGCTTCTCCACCTTTCTGAAATTCTGTTCTTTTCTATGCCTTTATTATAGTCAACCCCCGATGGTCTTTTCCATCGATTCGGCTTACAATCCATCCGCAAACCTTACGATTTTGAAAGGTAGAGAATCCCGCTTATTCCACATCCAGTTCCCTGCGCCCCAGGTCCAGTGTCACCTTTGTTCCTTTATCCGGTTGGGAGGAAATCTGAATCCCGTGGTTTAATTTGTCCATCACTTTCTTGCAGAGATAAAGGCCGATTCCGGTGGACTTTTTGTCCTTTCTGCCGTTATATCCGGTATAGCCCTTCTCCATGATTCTCGGAAGATCCTCGCTGGAAATCCCGATTCCGGTATCTTCAATCACCAGATGGTCACCGTCCTTCATATAGATGGAAATCTTTCCTTTTTTCGTATACTTCAGCGCATTGGAAAGGATCTGCTCTACCACAAAGGAGAGCCATTTTTCATCTGTCAGCACCGTCTCCTTGATTTCACCCAGTTCCAGCGAGAGCTTTTGCAGGATAAACAGTCTGGAGTACTTCTTGACGGCCTGACGCACCACTTTCCCAAGATCGCAGTTTGTCAATACCATATCTTTGGATATGTCACCGATTCTCAGGTAGGACAACACCATCTCCACATACTGTTCCGTCTTAAACAGCTCCATCTGCAGAGAATCATAGAGTTTCCGGTCAATCTTTTCTTCTTCACTCTCCCGGCCGGACTGCAGAAGAATCCGCATGGCGGCGATCGGAGTCTTAATCTGATGCGCCCACATGCCGTAGTAATCCATCATATCATTATATTTGAGTCCATCCTCGTACAGAACCTCTTCCTTTTCATGTGCCATCTTCTCAATCAGCTGCCGGTAAAGAGCATCCATCGCTCCAGGTGATGTATAAAATGTTCCGGAACAGGTATCCATCGTCTCGATCCGGCGCTTCAGTTCTTTCCACCGGCCTGCATATTTCGTCACATCCACCAGAAAACAGAGAAATGCTCCGGCCAGAGTAAACTCTGCTATATAAAAGACCTTTTCCATCGGAATATCATATAAATATCCGATCAGAAACAATGCCGCGTAAAAAAACAGAAAAACCGCCCAGGCCAGCATCCTGTCTTTCAAATATCCTTTCACCATGGTTCTCTCACTCCTTTATCATGTAACCGATTCCTTTTTTGGTCAGAATGATATCCGGCAGGCCGGCCTTATCCAGCTTTTTCCTCAGCCTTGTCATATTGACTGTCAGCGTATTGTCATCGATAAAGCTGTCGTCCTCCCAGAGTTTCGTGATAATGTCCTCCCGGGAGACAATTTTCCCCGCACGTTCCATCAGGCACTGTAAAATTTTATATTCATTTTTCGTAAGATCAATCCGCGCACCTTCATACAGAACCGAAGCGTCACTCATGTTCAGAATCAGGCCTTTATGCTCAATCACATTGATATTTCCCTGAAAAGAATAACTCCTCCGCAGCAGTGCCTGAACTTTTGCCGTCAGAACATTCAGGTCGAACGGCTTTTCTACAAAATCATCTCCGCCCATATTCATGGCCATGACGATATTCATATTGTCAGACGCCGATGACAGGAAGATGATCGGCACTTTGGAAAATTCCCGGATTCTCTGGCACCAGTGGAACCCGTTGAAAAACGGCAGCATGATGTCCAGAAGAATAAGGTGCGGCGAACAGGCCGCCGTCTCTTCCAGAATATTCTTGAAATCCTCCACATATTTCACCTCATATCCCCACCGGGTCAGATGGGATGCCAGGGTTTCTGCAATGGTCATATCATCTTCGATAATCAGAATTTTGTACATAACGCTTCCCTCCTGCTGTCAAATTACCAAGCGCTATGATCCGGATGGACCATAGCGCTTCTCTTTTATGTTCTGTCTTCAATTATACTACTGAACTTTTGCGATATCAATCAAAGTCAGTTCTTTGATATTGGTATTTTCAAGGCTTGTCACCAGTGCTCCTGCCGTATCCATCGCAGTCAGTACAGTCACACCTGTTTCGATGGCATTTCTGCGGATCGTAAATCCATCTCTTGCATGATCTGCTCCCTGCGGAGGAGTATCGATGACAAGGTCAATCTCATGTCCCAGGATCAGATCCAGAAGGTTCGGTGATGCCTGCTCGATCTTGTTGACAGAAATTGCTTTTACCCCTGCTTCTTTGAGGGCTTCCGCTGTTCCGGCTGTTGCAAAGATCCGGTATCCGAGAGCCTCGAATCTGCGTCCGATCTCTACCGCTTCCGGCTTGTCCTCATCCCGCACGGTCATAATCATATTCTTATATTTCGGAAGTTTGATACCTGCTCCAAGGAAGGCTTTGTATAATGCCTCGTTAAAGGTCTTCGCAATTCCAAGACATTCTCCGGTGGACTTCATTTCCGGTCCAAGGCTGATGTCTGCCCCGCGGATTTTCTCAAAAGAGAATACCGGCATCTTGATTGCGATGTATTCCGCCTCTTTCTGCAGTCCCGGAGTATATCCCATCTCACGGATCTTATGTCCGATAATAACTTTTGTTGCAAGCGGAACGATCGGGATGCCTGTCACCTTGCTGATATACGGAACGGTACGGCTGGATCTTGGATTCACCTCGATGACGTACACTTCTTCCCCGCAAACAATGAACTGAATGTTAATCATACCGATGACATTCAAAGCTCTGGCAAGTCTTCTTGTGTACTCTTCGATCTTCCGCTTTGTTACTGCTGAAATGCTCTGGGCCGGGTAAACGGAGATACTGTCTCCGGAGTGAATACCGGCTCTTTCGATATGCTCCATAATACCCGGAATCAGGATATCTTCTCCGTCGCACACCGCGTCAACCTCGATCTCTTTTCCCATCAGGTACTTGTCTACCAGAATCGGATGCTCCTGTGCGATCCGGTTGATGATTCCGATAAACTCGTCGATATCATGGTCGTTGATGGCAATCTGCATGCCCTGGCCGCCAAGAACGTAGGACGGTCTTACAAGAACCGGATAACCTAGTTCGTTTGCAACCTTTTTCGCTTCCTCTGCTGTAAAGACCGTTCCACCTGTCGGGCGCGGAATCTTACATTTTGCAAGGATTTCGTCAAAGAGTTCTCTGTCTTCCGCTGCATCTACATTTTCTGCCGAAGTACCGAAGATCGGAACTCCCATCTTCATCAGTGCCTCGGTCAGCTTGATGGCTGTCTGTCCGCCGAACTGCACAACAGCGCCGTCCGGTTTCTCAATATCTACGATGCTTTCCACATCTTCCGGTGTCAACGGCTCGAAATAAAGCTTGTCTGCGATGTCAAAGTCAGTGCTGACTGTCTCCGGGTTATTATTGACGATGATTGTCTCATAGCCTTCTTTTTTGAATGCCCAGGTACAATGTACGGAGCAGAAATCGAATTCGATTCCCTGACCGATGCGGATCGGGCCGGAGCCAAGGACAAGAACTTTCTTCTTTCCACTTGTTTTTTCTACTTCATTTTCACTGCCGAATACAGAATAATAGTACGGTGTGCTTGCAGCGAACTCTGCCGCACAGGTATCTACCATCTTGTATGCCGCACGGATTCCGTTGTCCATGCGCATCTGATGGATCTCTCCCTCGGTCTTACCGGTCAGAGATGCAATGACATGATCCGGAAATTCGATCCGTTTTGCTTCTTTTAAGAGTTCCGGTGTCAGCGGTCCGTCTTTCAGAGCTTTCTCCATCTCTACAATGATGGCGAATTTATCAATAAACCATTTGTCAATTTTTGTAATGCTGTAAAGGACATCGTAGGAAACGCCTCTTCTCAGGGCCTCTGCAATCATCCAGATCCGTCTGTCATCTACAATATGAAGCTTTTCCATCAGTTCCTCATCAGACAGATCCGAGAAATCATAGGACATCAGGCTGTCTACATGCTGTTCCAGAGAACGGATTGCTTTCATCAGCGCGCCTTCGAAATTGTCACATATACTCATGACTTCCCCGGTCGCTTTCATCTGTGTGGTCAGTGTTCTCTGGGCACTGATAAATTTATCAAACGGCAGACGCGGGATCTTGACAACACAGTAATCCAGCATCGGCTCAAAACTTGCATAAGTCTTTCCGGTAATGGCGTTTTTGATTTCGTCCAGAGTATAGCCAAGTGCGATCTTTGCCGCCACTTTTGCAATCGGGTATCCTGTCGCCTTGGATGCAAGTGCAGAAGAGCGGCTCACACGCGGATTTACCTCAATAACACAGTATTCAAACGTATCCGGGTGAAGAGCATACTGCACATTACACCCTCCGGTAATGTTCAGCTCGCTGATAATATTCAAAGCAGAAGTTCTCAGCATCTGATACTCTTTATCCCCCAGCGTCTGAGACGGTGCCACAACAATACTGTCTCCGGTATGAACACCGACCGGGTCGATGTTTTCCATATTACATACGGTAATGCAATTTCCATTTCCATCCCGCATCACTTCATATTCAATCTCTTTCCATCCTGCGATACAGCGCTCTACAAGTACCTGACCCACACGGGAAAGACGAAGTCCGTTTTCCAGAATCTCCACCATTTCCTCCCGGTCATGGGCAATACCACCGCCGCTTCCGCCAAGGGTATAAGCCGGACGCAGAACGACCGGATAACCGATCTCCTCTGCAAATGCCACGCCGTCCGGTACGTTTTCCACGACAAGGGATGCCGCCACCGGCTCGCCGATCTTTTCCATTGTGGCCTTGAATTCCAGACGGTCCTCCGCCTTTTTGATCGTTTCGGATGTCGTTCCGATCAGACGCACATTGTTTTCTTTTAAAAATCCTGCCTCATCCAGCTCCATGGCAAGATTCAGTCCGGCCTGTCCTCCCAGTGTCGGAAGAATACTGTCCGGCTTTTCTTTGCGGATCAGTTCTTCTACTACTTCTACCGTCAGAGGCTCGATGTAAACCCTGTCTGCAATATCCTTATCTGTCATGATGGTGGCCGGGTTTGAGTTAAGAAGTACAACTTCGATTCCCTCCTCTTTCAGGGAACGGCAGGCCTGTGTTCCTGCATAGTCAAACTCAGCTGCCTGGCCGATGACAATCGGCCCGGATCCGATTACTAATACTTTTTTAATATCCTGATTTCTTGGCATTATCTGTCCCCTCCCATCATTTCCATAAACCGGTCAAAAAGATATCCGGAGTCCTGCGGTCCAGGACATGCTTCCGGATGGAACTGTACGGTAAAGATCTTCTTTCCGGTGTATTCCATTCCTTCATTGGTTCCGTCATTGACATTGACAAACGCCGGCTTTGCGATTTCCTGACTCAAGGTTGTGTCATCAACGACATAACCATGATTCTGTGAGGAAATGTAAACACGGTTTGTGCTCAGATCTTTCACCGGATGGTTTCCGCCGCGGTGTCCATATTTCAGCTTGTGGGTATCTCCCCCATTTGCAAGTGCCATCAACTGATGCCCAAGGCAGATCGCGAAAATCGGCACATCACTTTCATAAAACTTTCTGACTTCTTCGATAATACCGGTACATGTCTTCGGGTCTCCAGGACCGTTGGAAAGCATGATCCCGTCCGGGTTTGCCGCCAGTACTTCCTCCGCCTTTGTATGAGCCGGATACACGGTAACCTCACAGCCCCTCTGATTCAGGGACCTGGCAATGTTGTTCTTTGCGCCGTAGTCCATCAGCGCAACCTTGTAGCCATCTCCCGGAAGCACATAAGGCTCTTTACATGTTACTTTGGAAACAACGTCTCCAACCTCATATGCCGCAATCTTCGGAAGTACCTCTTCCAGATTATAGGCAGCATTGGTTGTAATCATACCGTTCATGGTTCCCTTTTCTCTCAGGATCTTCGTAAGAGCACGGGTATCAATGCCTGCGATGCCCGGAATATCCTGCTTTTCCAGAAATTCCTGTATCGTTCCTTCGCACCGGAAATTGCTCGGCATTCTGGAGAGTTCTCTCACAATATAGCCGTCCGGCCACGCTTTTTTCGACTCCATGTCAGGAGTAATTCCATAATTTCCAATTAACGGGTAAGTCATGACAACTGCCTGTCCGGCATAAGAAGGATCCGTAAGGAACTCAAGATAACCTGTCATAGAGGTGTTAAAGACAATTTCACTGATCATCTCTCTCTTCGAGCCGATGCTTGTTCCTTCAAAGACGGTTCCGTCTTCCAAAATCAGAAATGCTTTCATAGCTTCACCTTATCCCTTCGTAGTTTCTATATGTTTGTTTGCGCAAAAAGAAAGGCGCATGAGTGTCTTTTTCGATACTCGAGCGCCCTCCTTCTCAAATTGTAAAGATTTTACCATATCTCTTTTTGTTTTTCAACGCTTTTCCGGAATTTTCTTCCTTTTTATTCATACTGCCAGTAAACGGTGATCTTACACAGAACCGGATCGTCCTGATAGGAATACCGGGCACTTGAAAGGCCGTTCTGCTGTGCCAGAATCGATGCCGCATCCCGTATCAGCCCGTTCATAAGCCTGTCTCTGGACTCTTCGTAAGCTGACTGCCCTGAAAACTTGAAGACAGAAACCGGCTCTTTGGAAGAAATCTCCTCATTCAGCTGTTTTTGCATCCGGTCCTGGTCAAAACGCTGGTAATAGCATCCCTCTCTTACATAGTAATTATCGTTCACAGCAGTACAGGACGGAAATGTAACATCTGCATCCAGTTCGTGCGTCCGGAATAGTTCCTGTTCACTGCAGCAAAGATAATCGTACTGAATCTGCTGTTCTTCCGGAATCGACCCGCCGTCGGTTTGAAGGAAGACCGGATCGCCCCAGGTGGTGTCCACGTAATAATAGTTCCCGTCACACCGGACCAGATTCCATGCGTGCGGCTGTCCTCTGGTTGTCCCTGTGACATATGTGCAGAATACTCCAAGCCGTTCCAGAAGATACTGGGTCTCCCGCGCATAACCGGCGCAGACAGACTCCTTATTGACAAGCGCGCTGTAGAGATTCTGACTGTCACTTGCATTTTCCACATAGTCAACCGAACGGATAACATATTCATAGACATACCGGATTCTGTCATATTCCGGATCGCTCTGTGATACATCCGCCGCACCAAGAATGGCCTCTGCCTCCGCTTCAATCTGCGCCTGCATCTGTTCCTTCTGTTCCCCCTCGTAGGTATACTCCGGGCAAAACTCAGAATATCCTCCTCCCGGAATCTGATAAGCTGTCGTCTCCGCCGCACCGCTGCACCAAAAAATATCCGGGAAATCATTCAGAACAAATTCATAAATCTGGTTGACCCGCTTTGCATCTGTCATCTCCACGTTAATCGTTTCCGAATTATTCCGGACCCCATGAAGAACGGCCTGATACACCTGCTGTTCTTCTTCACTTAACGTACTGTAATAAAATTTCTCCGCTACTTCTTCGGCCGGAATTTCGACTTCCTGAAATACCGGCTGTTCTGCTGAAGAAGCAGTCCTCTCTTTAACCGTTGACACAGACCCGCGGAACAAACCGGCAAGTCCTGCCGCAACTGCCAGAATCAATATGACGCACAGAACAACGCATCCTTTTAAGAATCTGTTTTCTCTTTTTCTCATGCTTTTCTCCGTAATCATCCTTTACTGTCTATTATAGAGAAATTCCTGCCCGATACGCAACCCTATTTATTCTTTTATACAAGTTCCGCAATCCTGGAAACGCCCACATAGACCTCCGAAATTTTATACCAGGTCCGGTAATCTACTTTCCCCGTCTGCGGAAGCCCGAACACTTCCTGAAACTTACGGACTGACGCTTCCGTCCTTGGACCGTAAATTCCGTCCGCATCCACTTTCGGAATCGCCGGATAGGCTCCCGCAATCACATTCAGCTGTTCCTGCATCTGCAGAACTTTGCTGCCGGAAGACCCATTTTCCAATGTGTAACCCGGCCACGATGACGGAATCCCGGAAATCTCCTGGGCGGTATTGATATACATGTCACTTCCGTAAAAATAACGCAGGATCTGGATTGCACTGTATCCCTGATCCGCCAGATCTTTGGAACCCCACTGGGTCATCCATCCCGGACAGGTCACCTGTTTTCCGTCGCAATACTGAGTCAGGATCGGCTGGCGTACGTTCGGTCTGGAAAGATAGGACGCAAACAGATCATCCACAACTACGGAAATCGTGTCGTAAATATTCCGTTGCGGAATCCACTTATGGTCAAAGGCAGTGGAGGAGGAAATCGTAAATTCAAATCCCTGATTTCTGTACCATTCTGTGTAAACCCTGTTCAATGTAAAGGACATAATTGCAAGGACATTCGCCTTGATCGCTTCCTCCGGCCATGTCGCATATATTTCGCTGGACGCCACATTTTTAATATAATCCTTGTATCTGTCATAGTAATTCAATGCCGTAGAATCCCGCGGTGACCCATCATGTACAACAATGTACTCCGGCACTACAACGCGGCTCAAAACAATCTCTCCTGATTCGTCCATCGGCTTGATTTCGGCTTCCGGAATTTTGGGCGGATAATTTCCAAACAGCGTATGTGCCGGAATCACATAGACCTCCTGACCTTCCTCACGTTCCAGAGGAAGCATCCGGATATTCTGAAGCGCAGTTACCCCTGAGAGAATCTCTGTTCCCGCGATCTGAATCGGTTCAAATCCTGGCGCTGTTACTTCCAGTGTATATTCCGAGTAAGGCTGTTCCTCCTGACGCTCATCCAGACTGTACTCTACCGGAGGGGCCGGCAACTCCAGCGTCTCCGTTTGTCCGGAAGAATCTGTGGAGACAGTCTCAATCGTCTGATCCGGCACCCCGGTATAGGTGATCCGGATACTTGCGTCCTCCACCGGGAAGGATGTAGCCTCCGATGTGATCTGTATTTTCAGCTTTCCTTTATCAATATTGTTTTCCTGCATTCCGTAAATTTCGTTCATGCCCACCTCAAAGCATTTCTTCTCTTCAAGATATGAAGGCACTTCCGAAAACATGCCTTGAAGAGAACAAAGAGTTCCGCCCGCGGAACTCTCGCGCCGAGCGCGGTCTCTGCAGCGACAAATTTCTGCTTCGTGCGAGTGTGCATCCCGCGGAGCGTTTTTATTTAACAGGGAACGAGGTTTCCTGTTAAACAGGAAAAGGCACCGCACATCCGTGCGGCACCTTCTGTAATTCAGAGAAAAATTCTCTGTATATCATTGAACATTACAAAAACCATCAACAAAAGCAGGCAAACCATTCCGACCATATGAACATAGCCTTCTTTCTCCGGCGGCACCCGTTTCCCGCGGATCACTTCTATGATCAGGAATACAAGCCGCCCACCGTCCAGTGCCGGAATCGGAAGCAGGTTCATGACACCCAGGTTGGCAGAAAGCAGAATCATAAGATTCAGCATGTTAAGAAATACAAGCGATGCTCCGCCGCTTCTGCTCTGATTGTAGGTATCCTGCACCACATCAACAATTCCTACCGGACCGGACATGCTGTCCATTCCGATCTGTCCCGTAACGAGCATCTTCAGGCTTTCGATTGTGGATGTGATCCAGTATTCAACCACGTAGAAACTGTATTTTATCGTTTCAAAAAAGCCGGTCTTTACATATCCGCCGCCAGAATACCCATACCGGTACATTCCGCTTTCTTCATCCCACTGCGGCGTTAAATGAACCGTTGTCTCCACGCCGTCCCGCTCATAAGTCAGATCAATCTCCTCATTTTGGTGAAACTGATTATAAGTCGTTGCATCCCGAAACAGATGGATACTGCGTCCGTTGATTTCTTTGATAACATCCCCGGCCTGCAGTCCTGCCTCAGCCGCCGGATAATTCTCTTCCACCGAAGCTACAATCGGTTTGTCCACGCCGATCCACGCTGTAATAATGATGGCTCCGATCAGAGCCAGAATAAAATTGAATCCTGCCCCTGCTACGATGACACTGATCCGTCTCCACGGGGATTTCTGGTTGAAATTCCCGACGCTCTCCCCGTCCTCAGTTTCGTCCTCGCCCATGGCACAGAATCCGCCAAGCGGCAGAATTCGGATGGAATACTGCGTTTCTTTTCTCTGAAATCCTACGATTTTCGGCCCCATTCCGATAGAAAACTCCTGCACCTCAATCCCGTTTAGTTTGGCCAGAAGAAAATGTCCAAACTCATGGATAAAAATGATAAATCCAAAAATGATAATTGCAAGAATAATTCCCAAACTGTCTGCTACCTCCTGCTGCGAATTCTTTCATATGTTTCCTGTTCAGTCATAAGAATCTGTTCTAAGGAAGGATTCTCAATCTTCTTATGAGCCTTCATACAGTCCTCTATAATCTCCACGATTTCCAGATATGTGATCTGTCCGTCTAAGAACATGCTGACAGCCAGCTCGTTGGCTGCATTCAGCACGGTCGGCATGCTGCCTCCCTCTCTTCCTGCCTCATAGGCAAGTGCCAGCCCGTAAAAAGTATCCAGATCCGGCTTTTCAAAGTCCAGATGGGAAAGGCTCCAGAAATCCAGGCGGTCGCCCGGAAGATATCTTCGTTCCGGATAATATAGCGCGTACTGGATCGGAAGCTTCATGTCCGGTGTTCCAAGCTGTGCAATCACAGAGCCATCCTCGTACTCCACCATGGAATGGATCACCGACTGCGGCTGGACCACAACCTGAATCTCATCTACGGATACATCAAACAGCCATTTGGCTTCGATTACTTCCAGTCCTTTATTGATCATGGTGGAAGAGTCAATCGTGATCTTTCTTCCCATGGACCAGTTCGGATGCTTCAGCGCATCTTCCACCTTGACATTCAGCAGATCTTCCTGCTTTTTCCCGCGGAATGGTCCGCCGGACGCCGTCAAAAGAATCTTCTGTATTTTATTTCCGGCATTTCCCTGCAGGGATTGAAAAATCGCGCTGTGCTCACTGTCCACCGGAAGGATCCGGATAGCCTTTTCCCTGGCAAGCGGAATAATCAGATGTCCCGCTGTAACAAGGGTCTCCTTATTTGCAAGTGCAATATCTTTTCCAGCTTCAATGGCGGCAATCGTCGGCCGGATACCAATCATCCCTACAACCGCCGTCACAACAATCTCCGCTTCAGGAATACAGGCCGCCTCAATCAGGCCATCCATTCCTGTGACAATTTTTACAGTTTTATCCTTAAGGCGCTCTTTTAAGTCCGCCGCACGTTCTTTTTGATAGACACAGACAACTTTCGGATGAAACTCACGAACCTGCTTTTCCAAAAGCTCTGTATTGGATCCTGCCGCCAGAGAGACGACCTCAATGTCCCCGTTCTCTCGCACCACGTCAAGCGTCTGGGTGCCGATCGAACCGGTGGATCCTAATATGGCAATTTTTTTCATGTTTCTTCTCCTGACTACTTATTAAATAAAAAAGATACTCAGATAATAAATGATCGGTGCCGTAAAGATCACGCTGTCGAACCGGTCCAGAATTCCTCCGTGTCCCGGAATCAGTTTCCCGTAATCCTTGATATTATGATTTCTTTTGATTGCAGATGCGGCCAGATCACCTACCATGGAAATCAGTCCGCCCGCTCCGCAGATCAAAGCATACAGTGCCGGCGACGCATCCGCGTCTGCGAAATGGCTCACCGCCGCAGCATAAAGCGCGCCCAAAAGCGCCGCTCCCACTACTCCGCCGACCGCTCCTTCCACCGATTTTTTGGGACTGAGCTTTGGAGACATTTTGTGCTTTCCAATCAGCATTCCGACACAGTAAGCACAGGTATCGCATCCCCAGGAGCAAAGAAATACGAGCCATACCAGATACGCTCCCTCCTCCGGTATCATTCTTGCCCGGTAAACATATGACAGCATCACCGCCACGTAAAAAACACCAAAAAAGATGAGCATCATCTCTTCCGACACATACTTTGGATACGAAAATACATATACTGCCATCAGAACAATCAAAAATACAATAACAAGCAGGGCAAGCCCCTGTCCGTCAATATACTGCAGGATCCTGTTTTCTCCCGGGCCTTTGACCTCAAGCCGGATCAGCAGATAATATGCCGCTGCTGCTGCATAGCCGACAATTCCAGGAAGAGAGGCCTGCAGCCGGCTTACTTTATACAGTTCGCTCATTCCGATCAGACTGATTAGAAGAAGCAGCACAAACAGGATATCATTTCCTGGAATAATCGTGGCAAGCGCAATAGCCACGAGCAGTATCCCGCTTAACAGTCTTGTCTTAAACATCTGCTTCTTCCTCCTTCACTTTCCCGTATCTCCGGTCTCTATTATTATATTGCAAAATTGCTTTTTCTAATTCCTCTTTCGTAAAATCAGGCCAGAGAACATCGGTAAAATAAAATTCTGTGTAGGCCATCTGCCATAGAAGATAGTTCGAAAGGCGCAATTCCCCGCTTGTACGGATCAAAAGATCCGGGTCCGGAATTCCGTATGTATCCAGATAAGACTCAAAGAGCGGTCCATCGATCTGCTCAGGCAGCACTTTCCCCTCTTTCACATCTTCTGCCATCTTCCGCATGGCACGCAGCATTTCGTCACGGCTTCCATAATTGATTGCAATCTGGAAATTCAATCCGTCATTTTTATCCGACGCCTTCTCAAGCTCTTCGATTCTGTTGCGGATGTCATCATCCAGTCCGCTTTTATCTCCAATCACCCGTACCCGCATCCGGTTTTTCTCCGCAGTCTTCAGACAGGTTTTCATATAATTGCGCAGAAGCTTCATCAATGCATTGACTTCATCCGCAGGACGGTTCCAGTTCTCTGTGGAAAAGGCGTAAACCGTCAGGTATTTGATTCCCATTTTGTAGGCGGCCTCACAGATTCTTTCTACATTTTTACTTCCCTGTGCATGGCCGTAGTTACGAGGCATATTTTTCTTCTTCGCCCATCTTCCGTTTCCATCCAGAATGATAGCGACATGCTGAGGTATCTTCATAACACTTCCTCCTTGATAAATATAGAGCAAGGAGGCCATTCCCTCCTTGCTCCGCTTTTCCCGCCGGTTTTCCTTATACGGTCATGACTTCTTTTGTCTTTGCCTCTACTGCCTTATCGACTTCTTTGATATATTTATCCGTCACTTTCTGAAGTTCATCTTCCATATCTTTGATTGCGTCTTCTGAAACTTCTGTGCCTTTTAACTTCTTGAAGGCATCATTTCCGTCTCTTCTGATATTTCTGATGGCAACCTTTGCCTGTTCACCTTTTTTCTTCACGTCCTTGGCAAGCTCTTTACGACGGTCTTCCGTCAGTTCCGGGAACACAAGACGGATTACCTGTCCATCGTTTGTCGGATTGATTCCGATATCAGATGTCTGGATCGCTTTTGTGATCTCCTTTAACATGCTTTTCTCCCACGGCTGAATCTGAATCATCCGGGCTTCCGGAACAGAAACATTTGCCACCTGCTGGATCGGAGTCGGTATTCCATAATAATCCACCGTAAGTCTGTCCAGAATATGCGGGTTTGCTCTTCCGGCACGGATTGCCGCAAGATCGCTGTCCAGACTCTTCATTGTTTTCTGCATTTTTTCTTCGTATACCTTTAATTGTTCATGCATAGATTGTTCCTCCTGTGATCTTTCTTAAACAGTCACTTTCGTTCCTGTAAAGTTCCCGCTCATGGTATTGACAATGCTGTTCTCCTCGCTCAGCCCGAATACCAGCATCGGCATTTTGTGCTCCAGGCACATGATGGATGCAGTCAGATCGACCGCCATCAGCTTCTTATCGATAATTTCCTGAATGGAAATCTCATCGTACTTCTTCGCTTCCGGATTGACTTTCGGATCGCTGTCGTAGATTCCGTCGATCGCTTTTGCAAGCAGCATCGCATCTGCCTCAATCTCGATCGCTCTTAATACCGCACCGGTATCTGTGGAGAAATACGGATGTCCGGTTCCTCCCGCAAAGAAAATGACCTTTCCCTTATTGAGTGCCTCTACCGCCGCATCTTTTGAGAAAAGGGTTGTAAAAGCGCCGCATACGAATGGTGTGAATACTTCTGTATCCATGCCTGCGAAACGGAAAATATCGGAAACATAGATACAGTTCATTACTGTGGCAAGCATACCGATCTGGTCCGCTTTGACACGGTCAATCGTTTCACTCGTACGGCCTCTCCAGAAGTTCCCTCCTCCAGTTACAATAGCTACCTGAATTCCCTGATCGACAAGCTCTTTGACCTGATGAGCTACTCCAAGGCAGGTTGCCTCGTCGAATCCTGTCTTTTTATCACCTGCAAGAGCTTCTCCGCTCAGTTTTAGCAATACTCTTTTCATGGTTATGAACTCCTTCTCTCCGGCCTCTCGGGGCCGGCTCGTATTCTATCCTTATTATATATAGATCGCCACCCGGTGTCAATTTGCATTTTTCCAGCCGGGTCAAACTATCCGGAAATTCCGCTTCCTACTCTTCCGTCAGCGCGGCAAAAGAAGTATCCGCAAAAAACGTATCCGCACTGTAGAGATACAGCACTTCATTGATGGATTCTGTCTCCATCAGTTCCGATAAGTCCCCATAATAGTATCTCGGATCGACAACGACAATCTCCCGGTAATACGGTGCAAGAAACGGCAGGAAACAATTCGCATAGGAATCTTTCAGAACTAAAAGCCGCTTATTCTCCGTAGTCGGTGTCTTGATCTTTAACAGCCCGTGATTGCCGCCGAAAAAGACCTCATACGCATTTCTCTGATCCAGCTTATCGGTGTTGTAGAAGCTTCCGGTTTTTTTCTGATCATCTGTATACTCGACAATCGAAGACACCTGCTCCTGTGTCGTATTTTCATTCTTTTTGGGAATGAAGACGTCGATTTCCTCTTTCACACCGGTCCGGCATCCGCTTTTTGCGGAAAGCGTACCCTGAAACTGATCTGTCACAGGCATTTTCTCATATGTTACAGCTGAAGTGTCAAGCCCTGCCACCTCCGCAAACTGCTGGAAAGCAAGATAAGCCGCAGAAGTTGTCCAGTGATGGTCCGTCTTATAAAACAGCTGCTGATTCGTGTTCTTACGGAAGGTGTCCCTCAGATCGATTGTCGTCAGCCCCTTTCCGGTCAGCGTCTGATAAGCCTGATCAATACTGGAATCCTGATCCGCTGTCAAAGCCAGCGCCGGTAGCTTGTCCTCCAGAATCTCCGATGCTGTCGGTACAATCATTGCGTAATGCGTGATATCTTTATACTTCTCTTTCCAGGCCGCCATAGCCCCCAGCGTATTATTTACCGTAGTCTGGTCCGGCTTTTCAAACTTTTCGATCAGATAACCATCTTTCCCGATGTAGACTCCGTTTTCCTCTACTTTGCCAAGGAGGCGGTCAAACCCGGTCTTTAACTGGATCCAGGAGTCCCGGAACACAAACTGATCGTTAAAATACTCCTGATACTGCTTTGCATAATTTCCGCTGCCGACCGCCTCTGCAGTCAGTTCCGGCTTCTGCGCAAGCTCCCTGTTCTCCGTCTCCGAGACTTTCTTCGTTCCGGAAAACAGATTCACAATGGAAAGGACCAGAATCAGGATCGCAAACATAAATCCCACGAAATACGATGCCGGTAATTTCTCTTTTTCCAAATCTGACACCTCCCCTTAAAACTGCATATAGAGAAACGGCTGATAAGAATTAAATACCAGTCCGCCGATACTGAGTAAAAACATGACAAGATACACAAGCACTGTGACAATCGTATAGCGCTCAATAAACCGCTCGGAAAGCTTCTTCAGAACCGGTCTTGCGGCCAGTACGCACAGTGCGAACAGAAGAATTCCTGTTTTTAAGTAATATCCGGCTGTCACATCGATCAATGAAGATGCTCCAAATCCAAGGAGGGAGGCAAACATTCCTGCCGCCGCATCCCAGGATGTGTTCATGAAAATCAGCCACCCAAACATGACAAGCAGCATCGTATAAGTATTGGCTGCCCATCCCGGAAGCCTGGAGACCAGATTCTTCCACACATATTTTTCACCAATCAGAATCACGGCATAATAAAGCCCCCACACCGGAAAGTTCCAGGTTGCCCCGTGCCAGATTCCGGTCAGACACCAGACAATCACAATGTTCCTCAGATGGCAGAGAACGGAGACACGGTTTCCGCCAAGCGGAATGTACACATAATCACGGAACCATCCGCTCAGGGACATATGCCATCTTCTCCAGAATTCTGTCACACTCTTTGCGATATACGGGTAATCAAAGTTTTCCTTAAATTCAAATCCAAGCATGTTTCCGACTCCGATGGCCATGTCAGAATAACCCGAGAAGTCAAAGAAAATCTGCATCGTGTAGGCAAACAGATAAATCCACGCCGTCACCATGGACATGGAGGATCCGGAGTCCTGAATCTGGGTAATCATCATGGATAACTGATCTGCCAGAAGGACTTTTTTCGCAAGACCGAGGATGAAGCGTCTCGCACCCTCTCCAAGCCTTGACATATATACGTTGTGGGCATAGAGATCTTCTTTGATATCTGCATAGCGGACAATCGGTCCGGCAGACATGCAGGCAAACAATGACGCATATGCCATAAATGTAATCGGATCCCGTTCCGGTTCACATTTCTTTTTATACACATCAATCACATAGGAAAGATTTTTAAATGTATAAAAGGACAGACCGATCGGCAGCGTCAGTGCTGATGTAGAGAAGCCGGTTCCGAGCAATTCATTGACTGCGCCGCTTAAAAATCCGTAATATTTAAAAAATCCAAGAATAAATACATCCATCACAATGACAAAAACAAGGGATGGAACCGCACTGCGGCTGCGTTTCTGTTTTCTGCCGATATCGATCGCCAGCATATAATGCATCACCGCACTGAACAGCATTAATACAACATAAACCGGCTCGCCCCATGCGTAGAAAAAAATACTGGCCAGGGCAAGCACGAGATTTTTCCATTTTCCCGGCACCACATAAAACAGAATCAGGACAACCGGAAGAAATGCAAATATAAAATTCAGACTGTTTAAAAGCATGTCATTTCCCTCCACTGACTATTTTATCGCACTTTCAAAAGCAGATTTCCAGTCATCCGCCTGATCGCCCGCCATGTAAATTACATAGATTCCCTCCGACTGCGCATATGCCTTTTTCAGCTGCGCAGTCTGGGTGACTCCGTATCCCTCGAAGCTCTCGATCTGGCTGTCCAGACGATTGTTTACTGCTTCCTCAAACCGTCCGGCGTCCTGAGCATTCTTTGTCTTCAGTACAAGAAGCTCATCCACTGCCATCGGCGACTCCGCCTTATAGTAGAAGTATCCCTCACAGTCCTTGCTTTCTATTCCATAATATCTGCGCAGATCCTTATCTTTCATCTCTTCGATCCCGTCAAGAAGCTTTTCACTTTCAAACTCTTTCCTGATCCCTTCTACAGAGACATCCCTTGCGTACCCCTGCATGCAGAGTATTCCCAGATACACCGCCAGAAATGCCGCAAAGCATACTTTGACAATGATCCCGCTCAGATCCTTTCTCCTTTTCTTTTTCATGATCAAAGTCCCGCCTTTTCTACAATATAAGATAACCACTGTTCGTAGTATTCCTTTTTCATGTGGATTCCGTCCTGCTCATACAGGCCGCTGTCTGCCTCCACAATGAAACTGCTGTCGATGTACAGGTATCCCTCATCATCGCACATCTTCTCGATGGCCTCATTGTACTGAGGACGTTTCTCACGTCCGGCTTTCTCCTTGACTTTCTCCTCCGTCATCGGAAGAATGGAATTTACACAGATCATCGTATCCGGAAGCGCATCTTTGATCTTCTGAATCTCAGACTGGTACTTTTCGATGAACCCGTCAATATCGGAATTATACATCTGAAGATCATTGCATCCAAACTCCATGATGACTGTGGACGGCTTCATGGAAATCACTTTCTGAACCAGCTCATCGATCTCATTCACTGAGGCACCCCTCTTATAGATGACAGATCCCTCGTCCAGAAGTCCGTACACATCCAGCGCCTCCGAAAAAGAATCCCCGACTACAACGACACCGCTGAATGCTTTCTTGATCGTCGCATTATCAAGCTCTACGACTCCATATTCATTCCGCTTGGACGTGTCAATCTCTGTCTTTTCATTGGCTCCTTCCAGATTCTCCCACTGCTTTTCCGTCTCGGATATATCCGCCTGCTCCATCTGTTCCAGCTGCTTACGGTTTTTCTCATACTGATTCGGGCGGCTCTCTTTTATCTGAACACAGACGACAATCCCGACCACAACAGCGATAACGCAACAAACTGCGATCAGGATTCTTCGTCTTAGAATTTTTTCTCTTGCACTTTTCATGAATTTATCCCCTTAGTACTATCATTTAGCTATTATTACTATTATAAGTTGTTTCTCCCTCTTACGCAACATACGGATCCGGTCCCTTCTGGAAATAAGTCTCCAGAACTGCCAGATTCTGATCCGAATGTTCAATCTCTCTGGCATACCGCCAGGCTGTCTCCCATATCTCTTCCTTTTTTATGCTTTTTCCCTGCCGGATCCATCTCGCCATACTGAGTTCATGAATCATGACAGTACTGTAAACAGCAAGACAGATCTTGGTATCGATACTGTCATCATAGACCGACCCGCAAAAATAGGTGTAGATAAAAAACATCATCAGATTTTCACTGTACTGCTCCCATTTTCCCGGTCCAAATTTCTCACGGATCTTCTCGTAGGCCTCCTGTCCATTCTCATACAGGATTTCAAAAGCCTCGTGAATCTCCTTTTTCCAGTCTTCGCAGAGAAACTCCATTTCAAAAAGTTCTCTCAGGAAAGCGGACTTTGCTTCAAATCCGAGAGGCTCTCCCTCGCACGCTTCCTGCCGGATCTGCTCCAGCTCCTCCTCGATTCCGAAAAGTCCTCCCTCTTCCAGCGCTTTCTGGCAGACCTTTCCTGCCGTCAGGCAACGCTTCATCCTGACCTCTGCCGCCTCTTCGCGGTTTTGTATCATCCTGAACAGGATTTCCCTTATCTCATTTAAACTGGAATATAATAAGAAATCAAAAGATTCGTCCGGCTCCGGCTCGCTCTCCCCGGTCTCCTCCGTCAGAAAGGTAAGCGGCTCCTCACACTCAAGAATCATCCTCGCCGCCTCGGGACAGGAAAGGGACAATGACCACTCTCTGACATCCTCATACTCCTCCACATGTCTCGGATACATCCTGCAGGTACTGCAAAGATACTCCTCGCCAAGCTCCTCGTATAGATCACAGAGATTCTTCTCATTCAGACAGCTGCATCTCCCGTCAAACTGCAGGAATGCTCCCTCTTCCCAGTCAATGGATGTCATAAGCCGGTTTCCGAAACCACCTTCTACCCGGCTGTATTTCAAAAGAGACTCCTCATCGATCATGATCTGCCATCCGGCACAACAGGTGTCCGGGCAGCGATCTGCAATACATTGAAATTGATCATAGAAATGCGGCTTTACATACAGCATACGTTTCCCCTCTTCGTGACTTACTTCGACATCTTCTTATCTTAACGGATTTTACCTGTAATGTAAAGAACTCAGAAACAAATTCTCTCAGAAAATATGAATCTGAAAAAGGGGTGAAAAGAACCGGGTGCGACAACTGTCACACCCGGCAGATTTCTTTGCCTTCTTATACCTGCGGTCCTGCAGAAACAAGTGCTTTTCCTGCTTCGTTTCCTTCGTATTTCTGGAAGTTCTTGATGAATCTCTGAGCAAGATCCTTTGCTTTTGTCTCCCACTCGGAAACATCAGCGTATGTATCACGAGGGTCCAGAATATTTGTGTCTACACCCGGAAGTTCTGTCGGTACTTCAATATTGAAGTACGGGATCTTCTTTGTCGGTGCTTTTAAAATATCACCGCTTAAGATCGCATCGATGATACCGCGGGTATCTTTGATGGAGATACGCTTTCCTGTTCCATTCCATCCCGTATTAACAAGGTAAGCTTTTGCTCCGCTCTGTTCCATTCTCTTTACGAGCTCTTCCGCATATTTTGTCGGATGCAGCTCCAGGAATGCCTGTCCAAAGCATGCGGAGAATGTAGGTGTCGGCTCTGTGATACCACGTTCTGTACCTGCAAGCTTTGCAGTAAATCCTGACAGGAAGTAGTACTGTGTCTGTTCCGGTGTCAGAATGGAAACCGGAGGAAGTACTCCAAACGCGTCTGCGGAAAGGAAGATAACTTCCTTTGCAGCCGGTGCTGCGGAAACCGGACGTACGATCTTTTCAATGTGGTCGATCGGGTAAGATACACGTGTATTTTCTGTTACGCTCTTATCCGCAAAATCGATCTTTCCGTCTGCATCCAGAGTTACGTTCTCAAGAAGAGCGTTTCTTTTGATTGCATTGTAGATATCCGGCTCGGACTCTTTATCCAGATTAATTACCTTCGCATAGCATCCACCCTCGAAGTTGAAGATACCATTGTCATCCCATCCGTGCTCATCATCACCAATCAGAAGACGTTTCGGATCTGTAGAAAGTGTCGTCTTACCTGTTCCGGAAAGTCCGAAGAAGATAGCTGTGTTCTCTCCGTTCATATCCGTATTTGCGGAACAGTGCATGGAAGCGATGCCCTTTAACGGAAGGTAGTAGTTCATCATGGAGAACATACCTTTCTTCATTTCTCCGCCGTACCATGTATTTACGATAACCTGTTCACGGCTTGTGATATTGAACATAACTGCTGTTTCAGAATTCAGTCCAAGCTCTTTGTAATTTTCTACTTTTGCCTTGGACGCATTATATACGATGAAGTCAGGCTCGAAATTTTCAAGCTCCTCTTTCGTAGGCTGGATGAACATATTTGTAACAAAGTGTGCCTGCCATGCTACTTCCATGATAAAACGGATTGCCATCCGTGTATCCTTGTTTGCACCGCAGAATGCATCTACAACGTAAAGCTTCTTGCCGGAAAGTTCGTCAAGCGCAATCTTCTTTACTGTTTCCCATGCTTCCTGTGTAGCAGGATGGTTGTCATTTTTGTATTCATCAGAGGTCCACCATACTGTATCTTTGGAATTCTCATCAACTACGATGAACTTGTCTTTTGGAGAACGCCCTGTGTATTCACCAGTCATGACATTGACAGCACCCAGTTCACTTACCTGTCCCTTTTCAAAACCTTCCAGACCCGGTTTGGTTTCTTCTTCGAATAATAATTCATAAGAAGGGTTATGTACAATTTCCGTCGTGCCTGTGATGCCGTATTTGCTTAAATTCATTTCTGCCATCTCACATCAAACCTCTTTTCTTTCATTATTTTACAGAAAGTAAAGCCTCTTTACTCCCTTTTACCATTATACATGATAAGTCAATGAAATCAACTAAAAAGTTTTCTTATTTAACGCAGGAAAGCGCATTTTATCGATCTGCACAGAAATTCAGACAATTTTGATTTATTATTTAGTCATTTTTTTAACAAAATAATCTGCTCTCCATGATCTGGGCAAGGAGTGCTTCGCACCCTTCCCTCACATCCCGGTAGGTTGCATCAAAATTACCCGTGTACCATGGGTCGGCAATGTCCTCCCCTACCCGGCCGGTAAAATCCAGAAGCCGGCATACCTTGCCCTCCGGATCGCCATTACCGATGATCCGGTTAATATTGCGGATATTCCACGAATCCATACCGATCAGGTAGTCAAACTCCTCATACTCCTCCCGTCTCATCTGGCGGGCCCGGTGGCCTCCACATGGGATACCGACCTCGCGAAGCTTCCTCTGGGTGCCGGGATGAACCGGGTTGCCGATCTCCTCTCTGCTGGTGGCAGCGGAATCAATGTAAAACTGGTCCGAAAGTCCTGCCTCGGACACCAGGTATTTCATAACGTATTCAGACATTGTGCTACGACAAATATTGCCGTGGCAGATGAAAAGTATTTTAATCATTATATTTTTCCTCCTGAATTGCCTCGTTTTGCCCTATTTTACGCACTTTTTTGGATTTCTTCAAGAGTTACAGTTTTCCGAAAACTGTAGGAAAAGTGGCAAAATACGGCAGTTCGAGACCAAGTGTAGTAGTCTGTAGTAGTCAATTGGCAGTCAGTTTAGTGAGTGCAGACTACTCCAGTTTTTGAACCTTTTAACGTTTCTTTCCTTTAAGGGGGTGCAAAACTGAAGTTCTGATTACCATAGCACATTAAAGCTCATTTTTTTGTATTGTTTTTCTAAACTCATTTAACATTTTTCTAAGAATCTGCATATTTCTATATTCTTCACGAAATGCATCCATATTATATCCTGGTAACTGCTCCATATAAGGAATCCAGATATCTTTTGCAAACTCTTCTTTTCTATCCCAATTTTTTCTGACATAGTTTCTGAAATGCTGATGTTCTGTCTCATTCTCAAAAATCAAGATACAATCTTCATATTCATTATGGGCATGCCGTGCTTCGTCACCATCATCTACATAATAGAATTCATGAACCAAGTGATTTAATTTTCCTTTTATCATATAACGATATGGCACATCCCATTGATGATACTCTGTAAGTGATATACCATCCCTATCCGGCGTTGCTGTAAAATACCTACCACCATCAAGAATCACACCACCGAGTTCTGCAAGAACAGTCTGATGATAGCAAATTTTTATTTCACTCCAATGAGGTCTTGGATCAGTTTGCGCAAACAGATAATATTCATAACCATCCCTTCCATCTTCGGGCTCATAGGTATGGTCAATCGTAAATTCTGGAGCATACTTATAGTATTTCTTATCTTCGCTTGATGGACTGTTTTCCCAGTGTTCAGGATGCTTCAGATATAATTTCACTTTTTCAATTGGTGAAAGCAGCATTCCAAATCTCTTCTTCCAAAGATATTCAATATGATAAAAATCTGCTGATTTATCAGATGGCGTATTACTGTCCTGAAGTCTTACATAGATATTATTAGCAAATATCCCCTTATACTTCTCTTTTAAAAAATAAGGAGTATTTGTGCTATTATGAATCACAATAACATCTACTAGCCCATTAGCCAATTGCACCTGCTCTACAGTCACAACTGGTCGAAATTCACCCGCAAATTTCTTGCCTCTAATGAAATCTGTGAGCATCTGCGTATTCCTACGATTAGTGTCCTGTGTAATATCTTGAATGGTATAATCTCTTTCTTCATCGACACCAATAATGATATAAGCATCTCTATCCACCAAGTTATTAGCCATACAAATGATATCAATAAGCATATCGTCCTTATTGTCACCATACCATTCTCTCTTGAAATCCCAGTAAGGACCTTCCTGATGCATAGCTATTAGCGTTTCTATTTCATCTATTAATAATTTCAAAGAAATTACCTACTTTCACCTATCCCAAAAGTTATCACTTTTTAGGAAATATACTTCAAACTTTCTTGAAATACCTGTAATTCCGAAAACACTTTTCAAGCGCTTAAGGTCATCTTCACTATGATAGTAAACCATCCATTTTGTTTCTGGACGAACTTCATACTGAATTCTATCAAGGTAAGGAACATCAACATCTCCAAAAGACAACCCCA
>MHCFR00700__coassemble_388_pt1 | contig 85048 bp, 75 predicted proteins | sample MHCFR00700__metabat2_high_PE_025 | metagenome-assembled genome bin MHCFR00700
ATTTTAAAATGTTGTTATTACAACGATTATCGGGGACGTGTTCCGATGCGTCGGAACACGTCCCCGATAAATTAATGTCCCCGATAAATTACGATAAGTTCTATCGTACAATGCGGTAGTACGTTCGTGAGGTGATGGTGTAAATGATAAAGTACACGGCCGCGAAGGTGAGTGTGACGGCTATGGTGCATTGTGCGAAGATGGTCTGGTTGATGAGGTTCAGGGCGCGCATGATGTCGACGAGTGCCGGGAAGGCTGCAGCGGTGTGCATTGCTGCCATCAAGAGCGGCAGGAAAAAGACCTGCAGGATTTGTCTTCGGATGGTGGATCGGATTTCGTCGTTGGTCATGCCGACTTTTTTCATGATCTGATATCGTTCTCTGTCGTCGAATCCTTCTGTAATCTGTTTGTAGTAAATGATAAGTGATGCTGCGATCAGGAAGAGGATGGAGAGGAAGATTCCGATGAACAGGAAGGTTCCGTATTGTTCGTAGTAGTCTGCTCTTGCCTGATCAATGTTGTCGACTGCCATCAGGTGGTCTACATCTTCAACCATAGCTTCTCTTAATGTTTTGAAAAAGTTTTCTTTATCTGCATCTGTTCCTTCTATATTATAATAATATTCGTAGGTAATCACCCTGCTTCCGGCTGTGGTGCTTGAGAACCGTTTATTGTACATATCCCGAACTGTATTCAATGCTTCCAGATCCGGAAGTACAACTGTCACAAATCCGGCCGTTTCCATATAGAGTGCCTCGTTCCAGATCCCTGGATCTTCAATGGTGCTGTTGACCTTCCAGTTCAGAGTATCCAGAACCAGTTTCTCCGAAATGGTTCTTTTCTTGTCTCCATCTGTTTTTTCGAAAACAGCTGCTTCTCCTGGTTTCAGATCAAGTGTTGTTCCTGTATTTTTACTGTAGTCATCCTGAGTCAGGAAGGCAAAAATATAGATGTTGGAAGCATCGGCCATTTCTTCTTCAGACAGAGTAAAGTTGCCGTCCTCTTCCCGTATTCCTGCCATCCATAGCTGTTTGTAACCGAATCCGTCTGCCGTTTTGACTCCTGTTTCTTCTGCGTGGTTTTGTATTGACTCCTGCAGTGCTGCTATATTTTCTCCCTGATCATCGAGAATACAGCTTGATACATAATCTCTTGGAAAGCGTTTTTCCAGAATGTCTTCTTCCCCAAGGTACAGGCTGAAACTTGTGGAGATGGATACAATCACGGCTGTGGATAAGATACAGATCGTTGCAAGTCCTGCGGCGTTTTGTTTCATTCGGTAGATCATTCCGGAAATCGTGATAAAATTTCTCGGCCGGTAATAAATTTTTTCCCGCTTTTTCATCCATTTCAGGAATGCAATGCTTCCCGCAAGGAACAGCAGGTAGGTAGCTGCAATCACCAGTACGACAGCCGGCAGAAATATTTTGAGCGTCTCATAGACTCCCTGTGCTCCGATAGCAGATGCATACCCTGCCGCAAGGAGGACAACACCGAGGATTGCCGGCAGTTTCCGTACTTTTGGTTCTTTTTCCCCTTCTTTTGCCCCCTGCAGGAATTCGATCGGATTCGTTCTTACAACAGCCAAAATATTATAAATCAAAACAATCAGATACAGAATCCCGAAGGTCAGGCAGGTGCTTCCTACTGCATCGATCGGGATTTCAAACCGAAGGTCCGACGGAATCCGAAGCATGGATAAAAAGATCAGGAACACCAACTGGCTGAGCAGCGCGCCGGCGATCATGCCGCCAACAAGCCCGCGCAGGGCTGTAATCAGGACTTCCCAGAACATCATCGTGGACAGATGGCGTTTTTCCATGCCCAAAACGCAGTACAGGCCGATTTCCTTTTTTCTCTGCCGGATGACAAAGCTGTTCACATAGAACAGAATGATGCATGCCATAATCACGGCCACAATCGTGCAGAAATTTAAGAGCATGTCCGAGTTGGAGCCTTGTGTTGTTTCGTATTTCAGCATCATGGAACGGATACTTTTTAAAATGTAATACATACTGACAATCAGTATATTTGCCAGTGTATATGGAAAATAAATCTGGCGGTTCTTTTTGAGGTTTGATCGTGCCAGTTTGAAATATAAGGAATTACGCATGTGTTTTCCCTCCCGACGCCATCACGGTCAATGTTTCGGAAATGCTTTTGAACATCTCGTCCCTGCTCTTATCTCCTCTGTAAATCTGATGATATACAATGCCGTCTTTGATAAAAAGTACCCGTCCGGCGTGGCTTGCGGCTTTTGTGCTGTGAGTCACCATCAGGATCGTCTGGCCTGCCCGGTTAATCTGCTCGAACATGTTTAAAGGTTCATTCGATGCCCGGGAATCCAGTGCCCCGGTCGGTTCATCCGCAAGCACGAGCCTCGGTTCTGTAATCAGTGCCCTTGCGATTGCAGTTCTCTGTTTTTGTCCTCCCGAAATTTCATATGGAAATTTTTCCATCAGATCGTCAATCCGCAGTACTTTCGCAAGAGGCATCACCCGTTTTTTCATTTCTTCCGGCTTGGCCCCTGCCAATACCAACGGCAGAAAAATATTGTCTTTGACAGAAAGAGTGTCCAGAAGATTAAAGTCCTGAAAGACAAATCCCAGATTTTTTCTCCGGTAAGACGCCAGATCCTTTTCCCGGATATTCTGAAGGGAAATTCCGTTTAAAATGATTTCCCCACCCGTCGGCCGGTCAAAGGAGGCCAGCAGATTTAACAGCGTCGTCTTTCCAGATCCGGATTCCCCCATCACCGCAGTGAATTCTCCTTCTTCTATCGTAAAGGATACATCTCTTAATGCCTGCACCTGATTGGTCCCGAACCGGTTTGTATATGTTTTTTTCAGATGTCTGACTTCCAGTAATGCCATATCCATCCTCTCCCTTTCTTCTTTTTCTTTTCTGCCATTATTATAAGAAAAAAAGAAAGTGGATGCCATCGATCGGGCTTACACTTTCTCTTTCTATTCTTACACCGGTGTAAGATTTCTGTCACACCGTATCCAGCTGAACTCTTTTTGTATCGATCCGGACGGTCGTCCCTTTTCCTGCTTCGGAAGTGATCCGGACCGGATGTCCTAGAAGATCGGCTGCGGATTTCACAAGGGACAGTCCAATGCCGGTGGAACGTTTATCAATTCTTCCATTATATCCGGTATATCCCCACTCGAATACCCGCGGAAGATCCTCCGGCAGAATTCCGATTCCTGTATCCCGAACCGCCAGAGTGCCTTCTCCTTCCCGAAAAACGCAAACGCCACCCTGCTTCGTATATTTTACTGCATTCGTCAAAATCTGCTCCAGAATAAACACAAACCACTTCTCGTCCGTCAGAACATCAAAATCCAGATTTTCCCCGATCTGAAGGGAAATCTTCTTATGTATAAACAGTTCCGAGGTATTCCGGACCGCCTGTTTTACCAGATCCCCGGCCCGGTAATGGCTGAACCGCAAATCGTTTCCGCCCTTTTCCAGTTTCTGGTAGTGCAGAGCCATGGCAATATACTGCTCGATCTGTAACATCTCATGGCGCATGGCCTCTTTGTCCGGCTCCTCTTCCTGCAGCAAAAGCCCCATCACAGATACCGGCGTCTTGATCTGGTGGCTCCAGCGTGTATAGTAGACATCCTCTTGTTTCCGCTTTGCCTGTTCCCTGCTTTCGTGTTCCCGCCAGAACCACTCCCGCTTCCTGATAATCTCCTGATACTGCGCTTCCACCCCGTTCCACGCCCGCGGGAATTCCACGCTTTCCATCTCTATTGTTTCTTCCAGCTGCTTCATCCATCTCCATTTTTTCCTGTAAGCAAAAAATCCTGCTCCCCAGACCAGAAGAAAGAATGCGGTGGAAAGAAGCATCGTATAGACGGCCGGTCCCCACGGAAGTCCGTAGAGGGAATAGACCGCCCCCTCCAGAATCAAAATTCCGAAAAAGAAGGCTTCTGTCCTGCGCGCGGCATGCAGGTACGAGACAAAGCAGTTATTCTTCCACATAATATCCCACACCTTTCTTCGTGAGAATATAGTCTTTCAGGCCGATCTCTTCCAGCCTTCTCCGAAGTCTTGTCACATTTACAGTCAACGTATTGTCATCGATATAACTTTCTGTCTCCCAGAGATTTCGGATCAGTTCTGTCCGCTCTATGATCTTCCCCGGATGTTCCAGAAGCGTCCGCAGAATCCCGAATTCATTCTTTCCGAGTTCCAGTTTCTGATCCCCGAAAGCAAGTATCTGCGAATCCAGGTTCAGGGTCACTCCTTTGTGGGCCAACACCTCCGGGCTGGACACCCCGAATGTGTATGCCCTCCTGAGCACGGCCTGAATCTTTGCCGTCAATACATCCATCCGGAACGGTTTTGCGACAAAATCATCCGCCCCCAGTTGGATTGCCATCACAAGATTCATATCATCACCGGAGGAGGACAGAAAAATCACCGGCACCTGACTCACTTTCCGGATTTCCCCGCACCAGTAATATCCGTTATAAAACGGAAGGGAGATATCCATCAGGACAAGCTGCGGTTCAAATGATTGAAATTCATCCATGACATTTTGAAAATCAGTAATCCCCCGGGCAAGATATCCCCATTTTTCCAGATTTCTCTTCAGGATTTCCACCATCATCTCATCATCTTCCACCAGCAGAATACGGTATTTCATACATTCTCCTCCCTTCTTCGTGCGTTTTTACTATAACATAGCCACTTCTGCTTTACAATGCAGGACTTGACAATCCTTTCCCGTTCCTTATATAATAGGTATGTTTTATTTGAATTCAAACTATTTCAATTCAAAGCTTTTGTGTAAGTATACGAAAAACGAAAGGAGACTATTTCAAATGCCTTATTCATTTCATTATCTGATTATGGCCGAGCACTCAACCTTCCAAAAAGAACTTCTCTCCAGACTCAGGGACACCGGCCTGACAATCGGACAGCCGAAAATTCTTGATTACCTGAAAGATCATAACGGCATAAGCCAGAAAGAGATTGCCAAAGGGTGTCATATCGAGCCGGGCACACTTACTACACTATTAAACCGGATGGAAGAAGCCGGACTCGTTGAGCGCCGCATGATGCATGGCAACCGGAGAAGCCTGTATGTGTTTCTGACCGAAAAGGGCAGCCTTTTGTCCCGGCAGGTCGATCATGCGTTTTCTGATCTGGAAGAGCAGGCATTTCGCGATATTTCATCGGAAGACAGGGAAAAATTTTTACGGATCTTTCAGCGTATTTTTGAGAATACGGTATCTTGATATTCAGAGGAGGTCATCAAATCATGGAAAAATTGAAACGATATGCTGTATTTCTAATTGGACTTTTTATTAATTCACTGGGAGTCAGTCTGATTACAAAGGCAGATCTCGGGACATCACCGATTTCATCGATTCCCTATGTACTCAGCCTGAACTTTCCATTGACACTAGGGCAGTTCACAATCGCCTTCAGTCTGCTTCTGCTTCTGATTCAGCTTGCCATTCTCCGCCGGAATTTTAAGGCAGAACATCTGCTGCAGATCCCGATCTCCATTCTGTTTGGATACTTTATCGATCTGACCATGGAACTGCTCTTCTTCATTCATCCTCAGACCTATATGGCTTCTGTCATTTATCTGTTAATCGGATGTGTCATACTGGGGTTTGGTGTCTACACCGAAGTGCTTGCTAATGTGGCTATGCTTCCGGGAGAATCTTTTGTCCGTGCAGTTTCTTCTACGTGGAAGACGGAATTCGGCTCTACGAAAGTGGCTTTTGATGTATCACTCGCAGTGATTGCCGGCATTCTCTCCCTTCTGTTTGCCCGCAGACTGGATGGAATCAGGGAAGGCACTATCATCGCCGCTCTGCTGGTCGGATTTATTGCCCGCCTGTTCGGCCGGAAACTTGCATGTCAGATGCATTCCATAAAGTTACGGAATTCCTGAACCGTTCCAATCGTAAACCCATTCTTTTTATTTTGGTTGACAATTGATGCATCTAACGGTATACTTCTCCTATACATATAAAACCCTACACATACAGAAAAGGAGAACTTTCATGAATCATACATCAACATCTTCCGTTTCAACCCGTTATCTTGTACTTACAGCACTGATGACAGCTGTCATCTGTATTCTGGCACCGCTTTCCATTCCCATTCCGGTAAGTCCGGTGCCAGTCACACTGACCAATCTGGTCCTTTATATCGGTCTGTTTATCCTGCCATGGCGCCAGCTGTTTGTAAGCTACATCGTATATATGCTGCTGGGCCTTTGCGGTCTCCCGGTTTTTTCCGGATTTTCCGGAGGCATCGGTAAGCTTGCCGGACCGACCGGAGGATATCTGATCGGATTTCTCTTTCTGATCCTGATCGGCGGAGTTTTTCTGCAAAAAGGAGAAGGACACCGCGGAATTGTCTTTGCTCTTACGGGTCTGATTCTCGGAAGCCTGGTCACCTACCTCTTCGGAACCATCTGGCTTTCTCAACAGATGAATCTGACTTTTGTGCAGGGGCTGTTTGCCGGTGTCATCCCATATCTTCCGGGAGATGCTCTGAAAATCATTCTGGCTCTTCTTCTTGGGCCGCAGCTTCGCAGACGGCTTCCCCTCATATAACCGGGGAACCGTCACCGAAACCTGAACCTCATAAATAAAACGATCCCGTGAAAACCAAGACCTTCAAAGTCTTCGATCATCACGGGATCGTTTTGTTCTATTTCCGTATCGACAAAATCAGTACTGCCGCCATAATGCAGAGAATTCCGAAAAAGTCCGAAAGCGTAAATGTGGCGTGCATCATCAGTACGGTCGCTGCCGTTGCTGTCACCGGTTCTACCGATGCAAAGAGACTTGCTCTGGATGCTCCGATCATCCGGACTCCTTCCATATAAAACGAGAACGACAGCACGGTACCTACCACCACGACAACCGCCATGGCTCCTACCGCCTGAAGATCCCATGTCCCGATCACATGCCACGGTCTCGTAAACAAGCACATAAGAATTCCTCCAAGCAGCATGCCCCAGCCGATAACACAAAATGTTCCGTACTCTTTCATCAGTTTCAGCGGCAGCAGATTGTAGACCGCCATCATCACCGCCGAAGTCAGCCCCCAGACCAGCGCCTCCCTGGAAATAGCCAGAGAATGAATATTCCCGTGGGTCGCCAGGACAAACGTTCCAAACAACGCAAGAATCAACGCTCCGATCTCCAGAATCCCCGGCATCTTCTTTGCCCGCAGGGCAGTATAAAGCATAATAATGGCCGGAGCTGTGTATTGCAGTACGGTCGCAGTCCCGGCATTCGACATTTCTACAGCAGAATAGTAGGTCAGCTGGCATCCCGCCATTCCGAAAATCGCGAACAGCACAAGCCAGAAAACATCCTGTTTCTTCTTCCATATCCGCCACATATCGTTTTTCTGCTTTGCCAGTACGGTCGTAAGCAGAAGAAGCCCGGCCAGTACAAGCCGGACGCTGACCAGCCAGCGCGCATTCAGGCCCTTGTACGTAAACAGATACTGCCCGAAAACTCCTGCCAGTCCCCAGAAAATTCCCCCGATTACGGCAATGCACGCGCCTCGCATCGCCTCTCTCTTCTCCATTTGATTCATGACAACTGTTTTCCTCTGAAACTTTCCATCATAATCGGCATATATTCCTTACTGTATTCCCCAAGAGAATAACTTCCCTTATTCAGACACCAGTCTGTGACAAGCGCCCGCTCACAGAGGGAGTAATACTTCACAACCTCCGCAATGCTTTTTCTTCTGTTGATTTCCCCCCGCTTTTGCCCTTCTTCGATGACGGACGCAATCAGCTTATAATATTCCCTGTTCTGATCCAGAAGGCTTCTCTCCCCTTTGGAAATCAACTGTGTCGAATACAAAGACGCAAGCAGATCAACTTTAATTGTCTTTTCCATGAACGTATGAGAACGGTAATTTAAAAACATCAGTTTCTCAAAGCTGTCCATGTAAGGATCCATCTCTTCTTTCAAAGTCAGATACAGATCATCCAGCACCGATGACAACGTGTTTAAGAGAGCATCTTTCCCGTCAAAATAGTAATAGAATGATCCCTTGGATGTGTCAGACAGTCTGATAATGTCATCTACTGTTGTCGAGTCATATCCTTTCTCATAGAACAATTCCCAGGCTGCCGACACAATTCTGTCTTTTACACTCTTCTTTTTCTTTTCCATTGCTGCCATTTTGCTCCTTCCTTCTGCATTGTATCTGTGCGGATCACGCACCTCTATTCCTCTGCCGGAATGTTGTCCTGATTTTCCGGTAGAACAAAAACAGCTCAGCTGTACTTTGACAACTGAGCTGTCTCAATTCTGTACTTTTACAGTATACCTGTTTTACATTCCCTTTGCAATATCTGTGCAGGCTTTCATTGCTTCGATCACGGAGCTTCTGAATCCTGTGCCTTCCAGAACTCTGACAGCCTCGATAGTTGTACCTGCCGGAGAACATACCATGTCTTTTAATTCTCCCGGATGTTTTCCTGTCTCAAGTACCATCTTGGCGCTTCCCATAACTGCCTGGGCTGCGAATTTATAAGCCTGAGCTCTTGGCATTCCGTCTGAAACAGCTGCGTCTGCCATTGCTTCGATCAGAATGAAAACATATGCCGGTGAGCTTCCGCTTACTCCTACAACTGCGTCCATCAGTCTTTCCGGAATCACTTCTACTTTTCCGAAACTTTCCAGAATGTGGCATGCATACTTCACTTCTTCTTCTGACAGGTAGGAGTTCGGTGATGCTGCTGTCATCCCCTCCATGACCATAGCAGGTGTGTTAGGCATGGTTCTTACGATCTTGACTTTCTTTCCGAATTTCTCTTCCAGCCATGCAAGAGTTTTACCCGGTGCAATAGTGATGATAATCTTATCTTCTGTTACTTTGTCTTTGATCTCTGTAATTACAGACTCATAGAACTGCGGTTTTACAGCGAGAACAATCACTTCGGACTTTTCAACTACTTCCAGATTACTGTCTGTAATCTGAATCCCGTAAGTATCTCTTGCTTTTTCTCTGGTCGGTACAAATACGTCAGAACCGATAATCTCTTCCGGTTTGAATACTTCCTTTTTAATAATACCTCCCATGATGGCGCCCGCCATATTTCCACATCCGATAAATCCTAACTTCATGTGTATTACACTCCTTTTCCGCTATAATCAGTTTTGTATACATCTAAATCAGTTGTATACAATTTCTATCTATAAAATATCACTCTTCCACGTACTTGTCAATCATTCTTCGAAAAATAATCTACTATTTTTTATATAATTTTCCCTTGAATTTTCGTTATAAATTGTATACAATAATATTATTAGTATACATTAAAGGAGTGGTCCGCATGGCTGACAAAATTTCTCTGGCCGATCAGGCATATCATACGATCAAAGAGCGGATTCTGAATCTTACCTACCCTCCGGGCATGCAGCTTACGGAGACCATGCTCGCAGATGATCTTCATATGAGCCGTAACCCTATCCGTACCGCACTCAAATCCCTGCATTCCGAGGGACTGATTGTCCGGGACTATTATAAATCCATTACTGTAAAAGAAATTACCGACAGAGATATCCGGGAGATCTATCAGCTTCGGGAACTTCTGGAAGGTGCCGCGTTTAAAGAAATCTTCCAGTCCGGCAAAGCTGAAGAGTTTTCCTACCGGATTGAAGAGCGCGTTGTCCGTATGTGCGCTTGCGCCGGCGACATCTATCAGTGGGAGCTTGCCGATACACAGATGCACATGGAGATTGTCAGTGTATTTGAAAATGAACGGATCAACAGGATCTATGAAAACTATCTGAATGAAGTCATCCGGATGGGCCTTTATTCCGTACGGAACGGACTCCACATCAACAAGGCAAATGAAAATCTTAAAAAGATGATCCGCTACATGCGTTCCAACAATTACGAAAAGGCCTACGAGATTCTGCGAAACGATCATTTTTTGATCGGAAAAAGCAGTGCTTTAAAAAAATAAACAGATTCAAAATGGCAGCCAGCACAGAGAGCAGCAGAAGGAACAGTACTTCTGCCGTTACAAGTGCCGCTGCCATTCCTTTTTTCATGGCTGCCATTTGTTCTTCCTCCTTCTTCTGCCTCTATTATATAAAGTTCAGGTCTTCCCTTCCATCGAATCATCTTACACTTTCCCCTCCAGTCTTACAGTTTTGCAAGAAACGACACAGAAAAAAGCTGACACACCTTGTAAGTAAGCATGCCAGCCTTTCTGTCTGATTTTTATTTCGTAATCGGTTCTGTCTTCTTTTTCTTCATTACAGAATGTTCGATATCATATTCTTTCCGGTCTTTAAACTCCTGAATCTTTCCATCGTTCCAGTTCTGTACCGGACGGTAGTATCCGGTGATCCGGCTGTAAACCTCCGTCTTCTTTCCGCAGTGCGGGCAGGTATACTGTTCGCCGTCAATATAGCCGTGATCCTGGCAGATGGAGTAGGTCGGAGAAATCGTATAGTATGGAAGCTTATAATTCTCGGCAATCTTCCGTACAAGAAGCGCCGATTCCTTCCAGCCCGGAAGCTTCTCTCCCAGGAATGCGTGGAATACGGTTCCCGATGTATAGAGCGTCTGAAGCTCGTCCTGAATATCCAGCGCGTCAAAAATATCATCGGAAAATCCAACCGGAAGATGGGAACTGTTCGTATAGTATGGAGTACCGTTCCCTTCCGCTGCTGTGATAATATCCGGGAACTGCTCCTTATCATGTTTTGCAAACCGGTAGGTGGTGGACTCTGCCGGAGTTGCCTCCAGATTGAAAAGTTCCTCGTATTCTTCCTGATAATCGGAGAGACGGTTTCTCATAAAATTGAGTACCTTGACCGCAAACTCCTGTGTCTCTTTGTGAGTAATATCCTTTCTAAGCCAGTTTGCGTTCAGTCCTGCCTCATTCATTCCGATCAATCCGATAGTGGAAAAATGATTTCCGAAGCCTCCGAGATACCGTTTCGTATACGGATAGAGTCCTTCATCCAGCAGTTTGGAAATAACCTGTCTCTTAATATGAAGGGATCTTGCCGCAATATCCATCATATGGGCCAGCCTCCGGAAGAAATCATCCTCATCCTTTGACAGATAAGCCATCCTCGGAAGATTGATCGTCACAACGCCGATGGACCCTGTGCTTTCGCCGCTTCCGAAAAATCCTCCCGCTTTCTTCCGAAGCTCTCTCAAATCCAGTCTCAGCCGGCAGCACATGCTGCGGACATCGCTCGGCTCCATGTCGCTGTTAATGTAATTGGAAAAGTACGGTGTTCCATATTTTGATGTCATCTCAAAAAGCAGACGGTTGTTCTCTGTATCAGACCAGTCGAAATCCTTTGTAATGGAATAGGTCGGAATCGGATACTGGAATCCTCTGCCCTGGGCATCTCCTTCAATCATAACTTCAATGAATGCCTTATTTACCATATCCATCTCTTTTTTACAGTCACCGTAGGTGAAATCCATCTCTTTTCCACCTACAATCGCCGGCTTGTCTTTCAGGTCATCCGGCACGGTCCAGTCCAGTGTAATATTCGTAAACGGCGCCTGCGTACCCCAGCGGGACGGTGTATTGACCCCGTATACGAAGGACTCAATGCACTTTTTCACTTCAGTATAGGTCAAATGATCTGTCCGTACAAAAGGTGACAGATACGTATCAAAAGAGGAAAAAGCCTGTGCCCCCGCCCATTCATTCTGCATGATGCCAAGGAAATTAACCATCTGGTTGCACAGTACACTCAGATGTTTGGCCGGCGCGGATGTAATCTTCCCGGTGATTCCGCCAAGTCCCTCCTGGATCAGCTGGCGCAGCGACCATCCTGCACAGTACCCGGTCAGCATGGAAAGGTCATGCAGATGGATATCCGTATTTCTGTGTGCCTGGGCAATCTCCTGGTCGTACACCTCGGACAGCCAGTAGTTTGCCGTGATGGCACCGGAATTGCTGAGGATCAGTCCGCCTACGGAATAGGTCACGGTAGAATTCTCCTTGACTCTCCAGTCATTGACCTGCAGATAATTGTTCACCAGTTCTTTATAATTTAATGTCGCGGATTTCAGGTTGCGGATCTTCTCCCTCTGCTTTCTGTAAAGAATATATCCCTTTGCCACATCGGCATATCCGGCCTGGCTGAGCACCTCTTCGACGCTGTCCTGAATTTCTTCCACTTTGATCTTTCCGTCCGCAATCTTAGGCTCAAAATTTGCCGTCACTTTTAACGCAAGCATATCAATGATGCTCGGATGAAAATTCTTTCCCGCTGCTTCAAACGCTTTCTGAATCGCGGATCCTATTTTATGGATGTCAAATTCGGCAATCTGTCCATCCCTCTTTACTACCTGATACATCTGTCATACTTCCTTTCCTGTTCGTGTCGATGTCCTCATTATATCACCCTTCTCTTTTTGACGTCAATATACAGAAACAACATCTAGTTGTTTTTAGTAGTTTAATGCTAAACAAACACTAGATGTTGTTCTTCATGTGTTTTGCTATATCCCGCGGATTTCCGCGTCATTTACATATCTTTTCATAATTTCAAGAGCCTGTTCCAGCACAGGAGGATCATACGCGTGCAGTCCGTCCTGAATCAGTCCGCCCGAATTTTCAAACTGCTGCAAATAGTACTTGTCTGCCCCGCGGATCCAAAGCCCCATCTGTTCAAAATCCGATTTCTGATGAAACTCTCTTACGACCGTTGTCCGGAACGCATAAGGTACGTGCCCTTCCATCAGAAACTCCACACTTTCTTCAATCGGGCGGAGATCCAGCGAAGGAACTCCGACAGTCATGGCATACTTTTCTTTGGAATTCTTCAGATCCATCGCCACCTGGTCAATCAGCCCTTCTTCCGCAAACCGTTCCAGCCGTTCCGGAAAGCTTCCATTTGTATCAAGCTTAATCAGATATCCCATATCCCGTACTTTTTTCAGAAACTCATCCAGCCCCGGCTGTATCAGGGGCTCTCCTCCGCTGATACATACTCCGTCCAGAATGCCCCTTCTCTTTTTCAGGAAACTGAAAATCGTCTCCTCAGGAATATCTTCCTGCTCGTCTACTCCGGTCACGAGAGCCGCATTGTGGCAGAACGGGCACCGGAAATTGCATCCGCCCAGAAAGATCGTACACGCGGTTCTGCCGGGATAGTCAAGAAGCGTCAGCTTCTGTAAACCTTGAATTCTCACAGGTATCCCCTTCCTTTCTCAGCTTCTTTTTGATTTCTCTATGCTTCTTCCCCCGCTTTTTTCCCGATAAAAATTTTCCCTTTCACTTTATCATAAAATGACTTTGCACTGCCGACAAAAACAGTCAGATACCGCAGCACCGGTTCTGTCGCAATGGAAAATACTACAAAAAGCATAACACATTCCGCAGACATATCGGTAATGGCAAACAGCTGATTCAGCACCGTACTGCAGAACAGCAGGGCACAGATACATCCGGCCAGCACAGACACACGGATCCTGTTCATCGGCTGGCTGATCCGGTAAAGGATCATAAATCCAACGATCGCAAGCAGCATCGTCGCAGCCGTCGAAATGTCCGTAGGACTTACACTGAACGTAGCTCCAAAAACTACAAGCGCCCCGACCGCCAGCACATCTGTCAATGCCGCCGGAAGAGCCTTCAGAAATACGTTTGTCAGGAAGTGTCCCTTGATAATATTCTTATTCGGCTCCAGCGCCAGGAAGAAGGCCGGAACACCGATTGTAAACATACTGATCAGAGATACCTGCGACGGCTCCAGCGGATAGGTAATCATAAAAACCGCCGAGAAGATGGAAAGCAGGAAAGAGAAAATATTCTTCACAAGGAAAAGACTTGCGGATCTTTGAATATTGTTGACGACCCGCCGTCCTTCCAGCACGACGCTTGGCATACAGGAAAAATCCGATTCCAGAAGCACAAGCTGGGAAGCCTGCGCCGCCGCATCGCTTCCGGATGCCATGGCAATGCTGCAGTCTGCATCTTTCAGCGCCAGTACATCATTGACACCGTCTCCGGTCATCGCTACCGTACGTCCCGCCCCTTTAAGAGCCTTCACGAACTGTCTCTTCTGAGCAGGTGTCACACGCCCGAAAACTGTATATTTCAGAACCGCCTGCCTGATCTCCTCTTCTGTAGTCAGGGTCGCAGCATCCACGTAGTTCTCCGCTCCCGTAATGCCCGCCTTTTTCGCCACCTCGGATACCGTCAGCGGATTATCTCCTGAAATCACCTTGACCTCCACTCCCTGTTCTTCAAAGTAGGCAAATGTCTTTGGCGCCTCTTTCCGGATCGGGTTCGCAAGCATGATATAGGCAAGCGGCGTCACCTTTCCCTTCAGCTCTCTGCCGTCCGGAGTTTCGTCACAGCTCCCGAATACAAGCACACGGTATCCCCTTGCGGCCTCTTCCCGGATCTCTTCCTCATACTCCGGATAATCCTCCCGGAGGACAAACTCCGGAGCCCCAAGCACATAGGATCCGTCCTCAAACGTTGCACTGCTGTATTTAAATTCCGAAGAAAAGGATGTGATCTTCTGTGCCCGTCTTCCGGTACGTTTCTGAAAATAGGTCTGCACTGCTTCCATCGTAATATTGTCCTTGCTCATGGACTGTGCAAAATCACCGATGATCCCTTTGAGCGGAGGCATTGTCTCCTTGTCATAATGTCTCGTGGCCCGAAGCCCCTGAACTTTCATTGTATTCTCCGTAATGGTACCTGTCTTGTCCACACAGAGCACATTGACTCTGGCCAGAGTCTCGATACTCTTCATGTCATGCAGAAGTACTTTCTGCTTGGCAAGACGCACTGCGCTTACCGCAAGAGCCACACTTGCAAGCAGATAAAGACCTTCCGGAACCATTCCGATGACAGCCGCTACCATGGCAGTGACACTTGAACGGAAACTTTCCTCATTTAAAAAGAAGCTCTGAATGAACAGTATCAGCCCGATCGGAATGATGGCAATACCAACGCACTTGACCAGTTTGTCCAGAGAGCGGATCATCTCCGACTGTTCACCGTCCTTCATGGCCTTTGCTTCCAGCGTCAGTCTGGAAATATAGGAATCCGCCCCCACCTTTTCAAGCCGGGCATGGCATTCTCCTGAAACGATGAAGCTTCCCGACATCAGAATATCGCCTTTCTTTTTCGTGATCTCATCCGCCTCACCTGTCAGAAGCGACTCATTGACCTGCACTTCCCCGTGCTCTACAATCGCATCCGCACAGATCTGATTACCCGCCTTGAAAATCACGATATCATCAATAACAAGATCCTCCACCGCAATCACCCGTTTCCGCCCGTTGCGTACTACCGTGGCTTTCGGTGCATGAAGCATCGTCATCTTATCCAGCACATTCTTCGCCCGGATCTCCTGAATGATACCAATCATGGTATTCAAAATAATTACCGGAAGAAATGTCAGATCCCGGAAGGCTCCCACCATAATCAGAAGCAGCCCGAGAATCGCAAAAATCAGGTTGAAATAAGTAAATACATTATCATGAATAATATCCCGCGTTGTCTTAGAGGGCGGATCCACCGGATCGTTCGTCCATCCCGCTTCCTCACGTTCGATAATCTCCTCCTCATAGAGTCCCATATGATAATCCGGCATACATCTGCGGATCGGAAGTCTCTCCGGTTCGTATTCCTCTTCTTCCTCCCGCCTTCTTCTCAGTATTCCGGCAAGTCGTTCTAGCATGCTGTCTCTTCCTTTCGTCTCATCTTTTGTCATTCTGTCAGTTTTTCATGTCTCCATTATACGCCCTGAAACTGTAAATGCCATAAAAACAATATGAAGAATTGATTAATTTTTTTCACAATATTTTTGCATTATCATAGAAAAGCGCCTGCACAAAACAATTTTGTGCAGGCGCTTCCCTGTTCCGGACAGTATGTCTGTCCTTTCTTTTCTTCTGTTCTTTTGCTTTCTTCTATCCGCTTCTACGCATTCTGCTGGGCGTATGCTTCCGCAATATTTCTCATATGATCCCCGATTCTTTCATAATCGATCAGAATCTCCGAATACAGTACTGCGCTTTCGATCTCGCATGCATGGCTGTGAATCCGTTCCACCTGCCGATTCCGGCACCGCTCCGTGATATCATCCACCGCGCGTTCGAAGCTGACCGCATCCACCAAAAGCTGTGTCGGGTCGGTCTGCCCGGAAAGTTCCATGCGTTCAAATGCTTTCCGGCACTGCTCCCTCATTTCTTTTAATTCTCCAATCGTCTCTTCTGAAAGCTTCAGCCCTTTTTTCTTGATGGAAGCAGCGTGCTCTGCAAAATTCATGGCATGGTCCCCCACCCGTTCTACATTTCCGACAATCTGGAAAATGCTGTTGAGCTTCTTTGTCTCCGCCGGACTGTGTTCGATTGCGAGAACTCTGGAGAGACGTCTGGAGATATTTATGTTATAGAGGTCGATCGTGTTTTCCGTCTCTTCCACCTCGGCAAACCGGCTGTCATCACCGGTAAGGATCATGTCAAATCCTTTCACCACGTTTTCTCTGGCAAGAGTATACATACTGCCGACATTTTCCATCAGGCTGTTGACCGCGATTGCGGAGGATCCCAGTACGTGCTGGGAACTCATGATTTCGTTCAGCCACTGCTCGTCATCCGGCTGAATGCGGGCCTCTTCCTTCTGGTCCGGAAGAATTTTCTCCGCCAGAGATGCAAGTCCATTTCCAAACGGCATCAGAATGATAGTTGTTACGACATTAAACAACGTATGCATGTTTGCGATCTGGGAAGCCGGATGCCCCGGTGTCCATCCCGCCACCACATCCGTAAGCGGTGTTACCAGACAAAGTGTGACAAAGATGATGGTTCCGATGACATTGAACATAAAATGGATCACAGTTGTCCTCTTTGCGTTCCGGTTCATTCCGACCGAAGCAATAAGGGATGTGATACAGGTCCCGATATTCTGTCCGAACAGAACGAAAACCGCACTGTGAATGTCGATCAGGCCGCTTAAAGCAAGTGCCTGAAGAATTCCGACCGATGCGGACGAGGACTGGATCACCGCCGTGAAAACAGCACCCGCGAGGATTCCGATCAGCGGGTTGGAAAAACTTGTCAGCGCATTGACAAACATTTCCGAATCTCTCATCGGAACCATGGCATCACTCATCATGCCAAGTCCGATGAACAGTACGCCGAGCCCCGCGATGATGCTTCCGACATTCTGCACGTTTCTCTTCTTTGAAAACATGCCGATTGCGATTCCGGCAAAAGCAAACAGCGGAGCAATCGTCCCGATGTCCAGCGCGACAAGCTGTCCGGTGATCGTGGTGCCGATATTGGCTCCCATGATAATCCATACAGCCTGTCTGAGAGTCATCAGCCCTGAATTTACAAACCCGACCACCATGACGGTCGTTGCTGATGAAGACTGGATCACCGCCGTGATGACAGCTCCGACAAGTACTCCAAGTATCCGGTTGGAAGTCAGCTTTTCCAGGATTCCTTTCAATCGGTCACCTGCCACTGCCTCCAGATTGCTGCTCATCATCTGCATTCCGCACAGAAAGAGCCCAAGCCCTCCGAGCAGCATAAACACATATTCCGGTTTCATTTGTGATGTTCCTCCTGATATTCTTTCTCCTTGTGCGTTCTGTTAAGCCGCACTGATTTTTATTGTATCGGAAAGAAATCAGGAGTGTCAATAGTTTTTGAGTTTTATGTTAAATCTTTGTAAAATTCATGTTAAACAGCCTTTTTCTTCTCCGGCAGCTGCGCCAGTATGATGGCGATAAACATGAGAACACATCCGAGAATTTCTCTGGATGTCAGACTTTCTTCCAGAACAACCATTCCTGCCAGAACAGAAATTACGGATTCCAGACTCAGGATCAGGGACGCGATCGTCGGGTTCATTCCCTTCTGTCCGATGATCTGGAGCGTATATCCGACTCCGCTTGAAAGTGCTCCTGCGTAGAGGATCGGAAGCCATGCTGCCAGAATATTGCCGAGATCCGGATTTTCAAACAGGACCATTCCGATTCCGCTGACAATTGCCGCCACAAAAAACTGGATGCATGACATTTTCACACCATCCACCAGCCCGGTAAAATGGTCGATCACCAGGATATGGATGGAAAATGCCAGCGCACATAAAAATACCATCGTATCTCCGTATCCTATGGAGAATCCTTCCGTGATGCAGAGGAAATAAAGCCCTGCCAGAGCAAATATAACTCCGATCCAGACATTCAGTCCGCACCGTTTCTTAAAGAAGAGTCCGATAATCGGTACGATGATAATGTAAAAGGTAGTGATAAATCCTGCCTTTCCTACTGTTGTATGCAAAATTCCGATCTGTTGAAGGCTGCTGGCTACCCCGAGGGCTGCTCCGCAGCAGATACCGCCGATCAGCAGTGTTTTCTGATATGCCTTTTTCTTTGTCTCATCCTGGCAGATCTTCTTTTCTTCCAGATTCGGATTTACTTTATTTAAAAACGCAATGCAAGGGATCAGCATTATCCCCGCGATCAGGGACCGGACACAGGTATAAGTGAACGGGCCGACATAGTCCATCCCCACACTCTGCGCCACAAATGCCGTCCCCCAGATAAATGCTGTCAAAAGCAGCAGCAGCGAATTTCTTACTTTATGTGTTTTCATATACTGTTTTTAGTCCTTTCTCCTACTTACGCTTTCTCTGATAATCAGTTTTGCAGGAACGGAAACATGCATGCTGATCTCTCTGTTTGTATTGATCCGTTCGGAAAGGAGACCTACCGCCGTTTCCGCCATGAAATCCACCGGTACATGAACAGTGGTCAGAGGCGGAACGAGATATTTGGTCATGGAAATGTCGTTGAATCCGACTACGCTGATATCATCCGGCACTTTCAAACCGGCTTCCTGAACCGCTTTGTAGCATCCGATCGCCAGAGAATCGTTTGCACAGAAAATCGCCGTCGGACGGTCCTTTACCGACAATACTTCCTTCCCCATCCGATAGCCCTGTTTTGGCGTAAATCCTCCGATTTTGACATATTCTTCGCGTAACAGATTTTTCTCCTTTAAATAGGAAGCAAAGATCGGCATCCGCATATCCATAATCTCTTTTCCGTCAGAATCGATATCTCTGCCGCCGATAAACGCAATCTTCTCATGTCCGGCATCCACAAGATAGTCCATGACTTTTGTGACAGAATATTTCAGATTGACTACGATGGAATCAAACAGCTCTGCATCTCCCACCGCATCAATAAATACAGCCGGTCTGCCAAACATCCGGATTTTCTCCACCATGCTTTTGCTGAATGTGCCAATACAGATAATTCCGTCCAGCTTTGCCACATCCTCCACTGCATCCTCTGATGTAATCGTCACTTTCTTAAATCCTTCTTTGTCAAGTTTCTTCTCCACCGCGATCCGTATGGAAAGATAATAGGTATCCTCCAGTTCTTCTTCCGGTGAATAAGTACAAAGAAGCCCCAGTTTCAGTTTTCTCTTTTTCCTCTTTTTATCCTTGATCTGATATTCCAGCCTGTCCGCTGCTTCAAACACTCTCCGCTTTGTTTCGTCCTGCACATTCAAGGTATCATCAAAATTCAGGACACGCGAGACGGTTGTGACTGAAACCCCTGCAATTTCAGCAATTTCTTTGATCGTAGCCATGATACTCCAATCCCCCTGTATAAACTCTAGTCTATTCTAACACATCTGTTTTTCGGCCGCAACCGCCGTGTTTTCGCATGTCCTCTCGCATTTGTATTTTTTATTCCGCCTGATATGCGGTTAAAAACCGGGCAATCAGCTCAATACAGTTCTCCACATCATTCTCATCTGCCACTTCGCACGGCATATGCATATACCGAAGCGGAATGGATACAAGAACAACTGGAACCCCTTCATTTGAAAAATGAATCTTGTCCGCATCTGTATAACTGAGTCTGCTCGCCGCTTCTCTCTGAACAGGAATTCCTGCTTCTTTGGCACAGTCTTCCAGCTTTTGGTTCCATTCTTTTACAACAATCGGGCTGTTGCAGAGAACCGGTCCCTTTCCAAGTTCCACAGTTCCCATCTCAGCCGGATTCATGCCGATACAGTCGCTTGTGTAAGTCACATCTACGACAATAGCAAGTGTCGGACGGATTCTTGTGCTGCACCAGTAAGCTCCGGTCTTTGTCGTCTCTTCCCCTGTCGTGGAGGCCGCGTAAACACCGGCCTGACATCCTCTTTCCCTGGCACGCTTCAATGCTTCCATAATAATGTAGACGCCGATTCTGTCATCCAGAGCCCTTGCTGATATTCTTCCGTTTGCCAGTTTCCGGATATGGGTATCCAGAACGATCGGATCTCCCAGGTCTACATACTTCAATGCATCTTCCCGGTCTTTAGCGCCGATATCAATCACGAAGTCTTTTGTGCTCAGATCGCTTTTTTTCAAAAGATCCCGGTACGCCTCTACCACACCGTAAACATCGCCCTTTTGGGAATGTACAATCACCTGCTGTCCCGGATATGTATGAGTCACAATTCCGCCTCTGTCAATCACCTGAAGTGTCCCCTCTTCCGTGATATTGGAGATCATCAGACCGATCTCATCCGCATGGGCGGACAGCATGATCCGTACAGGATGTTCCGGATTTATCACACAGACAAGATTGTGCATCTCATCCTCCCGGATTTCATCCGTGTACTCCTTCATTTCCATTTTGACCGCCTCCTGCACCGGTTCTTCATACCCGGATACAGAAATGCTTTTTAGAAGCCTGTTTAAAAATTCCTCATTCATTTTCTTTCACTCTTTCTGTCTTTTAGGATTCCTGCACCACCTGAAGCAGATCCGCAAATGTGCTCAGATTGTGCTCTGCCATTCCACATTTTACCGCATCTCCGATCGCCGCGCAATCCATTCCGCCGGCTTTGGCTGCTTCCACTCCCGCCTTCGCATCTTCTACAACAAGGCAGACTTCCGGCTCTTTTCCGATAAACTGTGCTGCTTTTACAAACACTTCCGGATCCGGCTTGGATTTTGTGATGTTGTTTCCGTCAGAAACGGCATCAAAATATTCGCCAAGTCCCAGCTGTCCCAGGATAAATCCTGCATTTTTGCTGGAAGAACCGATCGCAAGCAGCAGCCCTTTTTCGCGGAGCGCATCCAGTGTGGATTTTACTTCTTCGGAAAGATCCGCCGGACTCATGTTCTTTAAGAGCTCTTTGTAGATCTCGTTTTTCTTTTCTGTCCAGGATACCTTTTCTTCCCGGCTCATCTCTTTATCATATTTTTCCAGAATGATCTCGAAGCTTTCCATCCGGCTGACGCCGCGCAGTCTGTGGTTGATCGTCTCGTTAAATGGGATTTTAAGTTCATCCGCAATTGCTTTCCATGCCTGGTAATGGTATGTATCTGTAGAACAGATCACACCATCCAGGTCGAAAATTACCGCCTGATATTTCATTAATATTTCCTCCACTATACTTCTTCTGTAGTTCCGTTGATTTTCACCTGTACCGGATTTCCTTCCAGCCTCTTCACTGTTGCATTGTTTTCTCCATCCGTATGGATTTCCAGCCATGCATTGTCATAATGAAGTCTGAAGGAAAGGGAACTCCACTCTTTCGGCATGTTCGGTTTCACGCTTAAAATGCCGTCCTTATCGATGTATACTCCTGCAAATCCGAAGACGATTGTCTGCCATACGCCGCCGGCATTTGCCGCATGAATTCCTTCTCTCGTATTCTTCTGCAGGTTCAGAAGATCGATGAATGCCGCACGTTTCAGATACCGGTATGCCCTGGAATCATCTCCCACTTTCAGTCCCATTACCGAATAGATACTCCGGCTTAAGGAAGATCCGTGCAGAGTACGTTTCTCATAGTAATCGTAGTTTTCCTTCATCAGTTCCGGTTCAAACTCTTCACCAAGCAGATGCAGCAGCAGTACGACATCCGGCTGTTTCAGAATCTGTGTCTCCTGTTTTTTGCAGGTATTAAGAATTGCCGGACGGATCGGCCAGTCATTTTCATCGTACTGGTCAATGACAACGTCTTTTAACTGGAAGTAGCCTTCAAACTGTTCCAGAAGGTTGGTGCCTTCTTTTCTCGGAAGATAGATCTTGCTCTGTACTTCTTCCCAGAATGTAAGCTCTTCGTCTTTGAGTCCGGTCTTTTCTACGAGTGCAGCGTACGCTTCCGGTTTTTCTTCTTTCATCTTCCGGATCAGTGCCATTACATAGCGCAGGTTCCATCTTGCGAAATAGTTGGTATACAGGTTGTTGTTTACCGGTTCATGCCATTCATCCGGTCCGGTTACCTGGTTGATCTCATACCGGTCTTTTTCGGCAATGTATTCGCAGCGGCTTGCCCAGAATCTTGCGGTCTCTGTGAGGATTTCTGCTCCTCTTCCATAGAGGAAGTCCATGTCTTTTGTGATCCGTACATAATCATAGATTCCGTAAGCCACATCCGCTGTCACATGGTGCTCATAGACAGCCACATAGCAGCGGTAGCAGGTTCCGTCCGGCTCGATGGTCCAGTCCGGGCACTGCTCGGTTCCGTCGTCTGCGGATTCCCAAGGATACTGCGCGCCTTTATAGCCATTTTTCTTTGCATTGTCTCTTGCCGCATCCAGAAGGTGGTAGCGGTAGTTTTCCATGTTCTGTGCCATCTGCGGGAATACGTAGGAGAAGAACGGAAGCATGAAAAGTTCGATATCCCAGAATGCATGTCCGCCGTACTCTTCCCCGGTCAGCAATTTTGCTCCGACACTGACTCTGTCATCCGTCTCATTTCCGGTACTCATCAGGTGGAAGATATTAAACCGTACTGCACGGTTCAGTTCCGGGTCGCCTTCAAAGCATACATCCGCTTCTTCCCACATGTTGTCGTACACTTTGCTGTGTTTTTCCAGCTCCGCTTCAAATCCATCTTCACAGAAACGGTCCACTTCTTCTTTGATGGTCGTATGGAGCGCATATGTTGGGCACTCTCTTTCTGTATACATGGAAACATATTTCACAAGACGGATTGTCTCACCTTCTGCTGCTGTAAAATCTCCAAATTCCACAGCCTGCTCACCGAACGCATTGAACATCCGGTTTCTCATGATCTTCTCTTCTCCGCGGTACGCTTCCAGCACGCATCCGCATCCTACATGGAGATGACGGTCTCTTGTTGCGGATTCCATGTAAACGCCGTGCTCGCCCAGCTTTTCATTCGCTGTCAGATACATGTGTTTTACTTTAAAACGAGGTGCATCATAGAAGTTGATGATCGTTCCATCTATGATATTTTCCACTTCGATGATTCCTTCATAGTTCACCGGTGTCACAAAAAGCTCGATTGCCATTCTGTGTACATTGTTCCGGCTCACAAATCTGCGTCCTTCGATCTTTGTGAGGCGTCCTTTTCTGTCTTTGAGCACATACTGCTTGGAAAGAACGGCATGCTTCATGTCCAGTACTCTGGAGAATTCCATGATCTCGCAGTTTTCGATGCCGATCAGCTCTTTTTCCACATAAAGGCGGATTCCAAGCCAGTTCGGCAGTGCTGCCAGCTCTCTCATGAATGTTTCTGATTTATCAAACACTCCATTGACATACAGATACGGAAGTGTGGTCTTTGTTCCTTCTTCAAAACTTCCCCGAATGCCCAGATACCCGTTGGAGAGGGCAAACAGGCTTTCGTTTTTCAGATTTTCCTGCGGATCATACTCGTCCTGGCAGATCAGCCACTCATCCGTGCTCATGTCATTTCTCAAGTTCTCTGAAAATCGGTCTCTGATCATTGTTTCTTTTCCCCTTTTCTAGTCCAGATATTGTTTTCCGGTTTCTTCCAGGATTTCATCCCGTCCGACAATTTCCAGTGTAAATGTCATGGCAAAATCCTGTCTTTTCACCTTATATTCTTCCAGCTGTTCTTCGCCGCAGCTGTTGCTTCCAAGTCCGGAGTGACGGTAGTCCAGATGAATCACCACATTACTGCTTTTTTCAATTTCATGCGGGTAGCGCGCTTTTTCCAGACTTTCATCTGTACAGTTGGAAAGATTCATTCCAAGTCCGCCTTCCGTCCGGCAGAGCAGTGTCTTTGTTTCATCAGACAGTGCAAACCATTTCACCTGCTCTCTGTGTCCGTTTTCCTGCGGGTACACATAACTGGTCTGCATTCCGTCTACGGTGCTTTCGTAAATTCCCATGGATGCTGCCGCATGGCTGTCCGGATAATTTTCCTGTGGTCCAAGGCCGTACCATGCTGTGTTCTGAAGACTTCCGTCCGCCTCCATGATCACGCCGATCCGAGGAAGGAATGCCGGCTCTTCTTTTCCATTCTGAACAGTCTTTCCTGTCAGCTGTACCTTCACCTGTCCGCCGGAATATACGGTGTACACATAAGAGCACTCAAATCCCCAGGACTGATTCAGGCATCCGAAATACTTGTCGATCGTCACAACAACTGCATTTTCTTTCTTTTCCCATGAGAAGTCTTCTGTCTGTTCGCTTCCCTTCTGGATAAAGTACTTATTCATCCAGTCGTCTTTCTTGTACATATCATTGTCGATCGTTGCCCGGTACAGGTTCATAACCGGTCCTTTTGCCAGGTATGTCTTTCCGTCTTTTTCCAATGCGGTCAGAGTTCCGAATACCGTATGGAATTTTACTGTGATCCGGTCGTTTGCTACGGTAAGAATGCCGTTTTCTTCAGTCACCGCAAGCTCCTTTCCGGCAGCTCTTGCCGTAAATTCATCCTGGCGGATCTCAAGGTCAAACTGTTTTGCCGCGATTTCATGGCCTGCCGGTGCATAGTTTGTATCGTATTTCTGGCATACCTTGATATGAAGGTAGTAGTCTTTATTCTTCCGGATCTCGAACGGTTTGACCGGAATGTCCACTTTTTCGGATTCATGAGGAAGCGCAGATAACGTACGGATTTCTCCTTCCTGTACTGCCTTTCCATTCTCCTCCAGTGCCCAGCAAAGTACTACATGATCCAGTGATAAGAAGTCGTAGTAGTTTTTCAGAAGGATCTGTGTCCGGCTGTCCGGCACCTTGTGAATCTCAACCGGAGCAATGACCTGCTTGTACTCCAGAAGGGCAGGTGACGGTGTCCGGTCCGGCATCAATACGCCATCGATGCAGAAGTTGCTGTTGGTCGGAAAATCTCCAAAGCATCCGCCGTATTTATAATAGGAAGTTTCATTCTCTTCCACACGGATTCCGTGGTCATACCACTCCCAGATAAAGCCGCCCTGCAGCCTTTTGTATTTTCGGAACATATCCTGGTAGGCTTTCAGTCCTCCCGGTCCATTTCCCATTGCATGGCCGTACTCGCACATTACATGCGGTTTGTTCCCTTTCATCTCGGTTTCCGCAATTTCTTTGAGTCCCTTGAGTCTTGTATACATGGTGGAGTAAACATCTGTCACTTCCGCCTCAAAATCTCCTTCATAATGGATCAGTCTTGTGCTGTCCAGTTTTCTGATTTCTTCTGCCGCACTGCGGAAATTACATCCGAAACTGGATTCGTTGCCCATGGACCACATGATGATACAAGGATGGTTCCGGTCTCTTTTCACCATGCGGACACTCCGGTCCACGTATGCTTCTCTCCAGGCCGGATCATCGGAAATCCATTTGTAGTTTCCTGTCCACTCAAATCCGTGGCATTCCAGATCCGCCTCATCGATCACATACAGTCCGTACTCATCGCACAGATCATAAAAATATTCGTTAGACGGATAGTGGGAACAGCGTACGGCATTGATGTTGTACTGCTTCATCAGAAGAATATCTTCTTTCATTCTTTCATAGCTGACTGTCCGTCCTTCTTCCGGATCATAGTCGTGGTGGTTCGCTCCATTGAGAAGAATCACCTGTCCATTTACAAGGAACTGATTATCCTTGATCTCTACACGTCGGAAACCCGGGCGGATTGAAACGGCATCTTCTCCTGCGGTCACCGTAAGATCATAAAGTTCCGGCGTCTCCGCTGTCCACTTGTGCACGTTCGGAATCTGCGCTTCAATATGAGCCTTTCCGTCTTCTGTTTCATAAGTTCCTTTGAGCACTTCCTCCTCATGGTAGGAAAGCACCCAGGATCCCTTACCAGACGGCTGTTTTAAGGTAATATCCATGGTAAAGATTCCTGTCTCCATGGCATCATCCAGTCCTGCGTCCACACGGCAGTCCAGAATCACCTGTTTCGGCTCGTTGATCAGTTCCACGTCGCGATAGATTCCGGAAAGCCACCACATATCCTGATCTTCCAGATAAGTTCCGTCTGACCACTTGTATACTCTGACTGTGATATCATTTTCTCCTTCTTTCACGCAGGAAGTGATATCAAACTCGGAAGGCAGCCGGCTTACTTTGCTGTATCCGACATGCTCTCCGTTCACCCAGACATCAAACGCACTGTCTACTCCGTGAAATTTCAGAATTGTATCATTTTTCAGCCATGCAGCATCCAGACAGATGCTTTTTTTGTAGATTCCTGTCGGATTTTCCGTCGGAACAAATGGCGGATTCACAGGGAACAAATATAAAACATCCGTATAGTGCATATGGTCGTATCCCCGAAGCTGCCATACGGAAGGGACATCGATCGTGTCCCAGCCTTCTGCCGCACCCGGTATCTGGAATCCTTCCGGTGAAAGTTCCGGTGCGTCCAGATACAGAAAACGCCATTCCCCATTCAGGCTGATCTTTGTAAGAGAATCATCATAAAAAGCTGTTCTTGCCTCTCTTCTCCCCATTGCTGTCAGTTCCTGATTCTCCCATCTTTTTTTTCTTCTCTGTGTCATATGTCCATACTCCTTGTCTGTTACTAAATGTCAAGACAGCCAGATAGAAAGAAAATCTACCTGTTCAGCAGAAGCCTTCTATCTGGCTGCCTCTATCTTATAAAATGCTATTTGATGGAACCGCTTGTTCCTTCAACAATATATTTCTGTGCGAAGATAAACACGATAATCGGCGGGATAATCATGATTACCGTGATACACAGCATCGGAATAATTGCTGTTGTATGTACGCCCTTGAAGGATGCAAGACCGAGCGCAAGTGTATACTTCGTTCTGTCCTGCAGGAAAATCAATGGTCCAAGGTAGTCGTTCCATACGGTGAGCATGTTCAGAACTCCTACCATGATCAGACACGGTTTCAGAATCGGCATGAAGATCTTCCAGTAAATCTGGAAAGAGTTCGCGCCGTCCAGCCGCGCCGCTTCTTCATAATCCTTCGGAATTCCCATGAGGAACTGCCTCATCAGGAAGATATTGTAGGCAGATCCGAACCAGGTCGGCACAATCAGAGGCAGCAGTGTATTGATCCATCCAAACAGATTAAATTCCATATACTGAGGGATCATGGTAACATCCCATGGAATCATCATTGTCGCAAGAAGGATCATGAACAGAATATTTTTCCCTCTGAATTTGAATCTGGCAAATCCGTAAGCAACCAGCGAGCTGGAAAGCACGGTTCCGGCGGTTGTCAGCACCGTAACAATCACAGAATTCAGGAAATAGGTTCCAAACGGCTGGGAAGTCCATGCCTCGATGTAGTTTTCAAAATGCCATTCTTCCGGGAACAGGCTCGGCGGATACGCGATCGCTTCTCCCTCGGTTTTAAATGTTGTCAGCAGCATATAGATGAACGGTGCCAGGAAGTAAACTGCAACAATTGTCAAAAGGATATACAAAACAACCTTTGTCTTTTTTGACATCTTCATAACTTATTTACCTCCCCTTCTCTTCTTTTTCTTATTATCTGCTTTTACTTCGGATTCATAGAATACCCATGCAGATGATGATTTGAAGACCAGAGCGGTAAGTAAGAGGATAATGATAAACATTACCCATGCATTGGCACTGGCATACCCCATCTTATGATGCTTGAACGCATTGTTGTATGTCATCAGTCCGTAGAAGTAGGTTGACTGAAGCGGTCCGCCTCCGGTCAGCAGCATTACGAGTGTTACCTGCTGGAAGGAACTGATGATGGATGTAATCAGGTTAAATAACAAGGTCGGCGTGATGATCGGCAGTGTGATACTGAAAAATTTTCTTGCCGGGCCTGCACCGTCAATGGATGCAGCTTCATAAATCTCGGTGGAAATATTTTTCATATCGGTGTAGAAGATCAGCATCATCGTTCCTACACCGAACGCACTTGCCAGAATAACGGCAAATAATGCCCACGCCGGGTCAACCAGCCAGTCCGGTCCCTCGATTCCAATCAGAGACAGCAGGTAGTTCAGCACTCCATAGTCACTGTTCAGAATCCAGCTCCAGATAATGGAAATCGCTACACTGGAAATTGCTGCCGGGATGTAAAAAATCGCACGGTACACTTTGACTCCCCGGAGCGGCTGTGTAATCAGCATTGCCAGGAACAATGCGAGAATCATGTTCAGCGGAACGAAAATTGCCGCATAACGTAAACTGATTCCAAGTGATTTCAGCACCTGATCATCCTGTGTAAACATTTCGATATAATTTCCAAGGCCGACAAATACTTTCTCTCCTGTCAACGGCCAGTCAAAGAAACTCATAATCAGTGACAGCAGTAATGGTCCAAACGTAAATACGAGGAATCCGATGATCCATGGCAGGATAAAGAGATAAGGAGTCGCTGTTTTCAAAAAATTCTTTTTCTTCATATCAATCTCTCTCCTAAATCAGGGAGAAGGGGCTGCCTCCTCCCTGCCTTTTTTTATTTTACTGCGCTGTCAAGCACTTCACTTACATCCTGCATAGAACTTGGGTTGAAGATCTGTTCAAAAGATAAAGAAAGATTTTCAGATACTTCTGACCAGCTGTCCATCAGGAAGCTTGCCGGTGTATGGCCGCTGCTCTGTTCCAGCATGGTGTAGAACGGAGCGTATTCTTCCTGATCCATGATTCCTTCGGATTCTACAACTGTATTCAGAACCGGAAGTTCTGTTCCGATACGTGCTTTGTTGCATTCTTCGTTTGTCCAGTATTTGATGAATTCCCATGCAGCGTCTTTGTGTTCGCTGTCTTTGGACATGGACAGACCGGAAGAACTCAGGATGCTGACAGAATCCTGTCCTGCATCTGCAAATGCCGGGATTGTTGTCACACCGTAGTTGACTCCATCTTCATTGAGTGTGTTGATTGACCAGGAACCGTATACATACATTGCTGTGCTTCCGGCACGGAATTCGTCTGTTCCGTCACCTTCTGTCGCTGTTGCGTATCCTTCTTCTTCCATATCCTGGAACATCTGGAATGCTTCCTTGGATTCGTCGGAGTTGAGAGATCCGTCCATTTCTCCGTCTTCGTTGCAGTAAGCGCTTCCGTTGCTCCACAGATACATTTCAAAGTCATACGGGTCTGGTTTCATCTGGAAAGAGAAACCTTTTGCATCTGTTTTTTCAGAAATTGTCTTTGCTGCTGCCTGGAGATCATCCCATGTCCAGTCTGCTGTCGGGTATTCCAGACCAGCCTGGTCAAAGAGGTCTTTGTTGTAGAAGAGGCAGTGTGTAGTAAATCCTACCGGGATACCGTAAGTGCTTCCGTCCATCATGTTGTAATCCCAGAGTGTGTCATAGAAGTTGGATTTGTACTCGTCTCCCTCTTCAGCGATGTAGTCATCGAGTGGTTCAAGTCCATCGTAGTATGCCGGGTAATTCCACATATACATAACGTCCGGTGTATCCCCGGATCCCATACCTGCACTGATCTTTGTGTCGAAGTCGCTTCCGTACGCTTCGAGTGTCACTTCGATGTCATCGTGCTCTTCATTGAACTTGTCCACAAGTTCCTGCTGTTTATCCACGTCCTCTGCTACGTCCCATGTAGCAAAACGGATCTTAGTCTTTCCGCTGTCCGATCCGCCACTGCCGCTTCCGCCGCATCCTGCCAGGATTGCTGTCGTGGATAACGCCATGATACAAACTACCGCCAATTTTCTTTTCATTTTGTTTTCCTCCCTTTCGCTTTATTAGGTAAACACAATATATCATTTTACTTAGTAAAAGTAAACAATGTTTTACCCCCCCCCCGCATATTTTCTCCATATTAACTATTTTTTGCATTTTTCTTTTGTGCATTTTCAACAATTTTAGATCGTTTTTATATTAACAATTTACATTTTTATATAGTAAATACATTTCTATTTTACTATGTAAATACCGTATCTCCATATCATATACGACTCCCGGGAAATTTCCCGGTCTCCGTTTACTTCTCGTTCCCGTCCGGGTATAATAGTAATATCAGCATATTTTTTCCGATTTTTAACATAGAAAGGATGATCTTATGCCATTACCAGAAGAGCACAATTATACAATCAATGATATCTATTCCCTCCCGGAAGGAGAACGCGCCGAACTGATCGATGGCACCCTGTATATGATGGCTCCGCCCAGCCGGATACATCAGGAGATCGTAGGTGAACTCTTTGCCGCGATCCACAGCCATATCAAAGCAAACGGCGGAGACTGCAAATCATTTATCGCTCCGTTTGCCGTGCTTTTAAACGAAGATGACAAAACTTATGTGGAACCGGATATCAGCGTCATTTGTGATGCCGGCAAACTTACAGACCGCGGATGCGCAGGTGCGCCGGACTGGATCATAGAAGTAGCATCACCCGGCAGCCAGAAGATGGACTATCTGACCAAACTCTTCAAATACCGTACTGCCGGAGTACGCGAATACTGGATCGTAAATCCAATGCAGGAAACCGTGCAGGTCTATTACTTCGGCGATCAGGAAGACTCTGTACAATATGCCTTTGCCGATTTTATCGAATCAAAGGTTTTGAAAGGTTTGAACATCTGCCTTGCAGAGCTTTGGCAGATGTAAAGAGCTGCAAAAAAGAGAAAAGAAAAAAAGAGACACTCCCGCAGAACCCAGGCTTAAAAAGCCCGAATTCTGCAGAAGTGTCTCTTTCACTTACTGTAAATCTATTCTTCTTTTCCCGGAATCCTTAAAGTATCTCCAGTATCTTTTCTGTCATGCTCTCCACGGTCGCCTCTTCTGCCACAACTGTGCGCATTCCCAGGCGTTTTGCCTCCTCTTCGGTTTTTCTCCCGATACAAAGAGCAAAAATTCTACCGGGATCTACCTTTCCCTGCATCGTTCTTTCAAATCCCCGGACCGTGGAAGCACTTGTAAATGTCACCAGATCAATCTTTCCTTCTTGAAACTGCGCCGCAATCTTTTCGGTCCATGCATCGTCCGCCCCGGTCCCTGTTTCATAGACCGGAATATCCACGCACTCTGCTCCGGTTTTCAGCACCGGCGGGAACAGTTCTTCCGAGGCTTCCCTTGCCCGGAACGCAGTCACAAGGTCTCCCGGCTTCGTCTGTCCGGCAAGTGCCTCTCCAAGTTTTCCAGCCTCGTAGACGTCAGGCATCAGGTCCGGTCGGATTCCCCGCTTTCCAAGTTCTCTTCCGGTTCCGCTTCCGATCACGGCAAATCTGCTGCCCCAGAGTGTCCGGATGTCCAGATTCATTTCCTCAAGGAAGTTAAAAAAGCTCCTTACTCCTGCCGCGCTGGTGAACACGATCCAGGATGTTCCTGTTTTCCGGTCTCGGATCTCTTTCAGTGCCGTAAGGATCCTTTCCTTTTCTCTCTTTCCCTGCAGCGGCTCTACCTGGATCGATGGAAATTCAATGACCTGGGCTCCCAGTCCGCGAAGTGTCCTCGCAAATGTCTGCCCCTGGCTCCTTGGTCGTGTGATGAGAATCTGTCTTCCTCCAAGAGGTCTTTGCTCCGCCCACGAAAAGCTTTCTGACAGGGCACATACTTTACCCACTACAATCACCGCCGGCGCCTGAATCTTCTCTTCCCGCACTCTCCCTGGAAGATTTTGAAGATCCGAGACAACCTTTTTCTGACAGGCCAGCGTTCCCTCCTGGATCACCGCCGCCGGAGTGTCATCCGGCATACCCGCCATTCTAAGCTTTTCACAGATCTCCGGAAGTGCCGTAACTCCCATCAGAAAAACAAGGGTAGCGTCCAGACGCGCCAGTGCCTCGTAATCAATTCTGGATTCTCCGCCCTTTCTTGCATGTCCTGTAATCACATGGAAGGATGACGTATAGTCCCGGTGGGTAACCGGAATTCCCGCATAGGCAGGAACCGCCACACTGGATGTGATGCCCGGCACAATCTCAAAGGAGATTCCTTCCTGCGCCAGAAGCTCCGCCTCTTCACCTCCTCTTCCAAACACAAAGGGATCTCCGCCCTTTAAGCGGAGCACCTGCTTTCCTTCTTTTGCAAGGTTAACCAGAATCTGATTGATCTCCTTCTGCGGAACCAGATGGTGGTCCGCCCGTTTTCCCACATTGATTTTCTCTGTCTTCTCCGGAATCAGACTCAGGATTTCCGCACTGACCAGGGCATCATAAACGACCGCATCCGCCTGTTCCATCAGGGATGCCGTTTTTACCGTCAGAAGTCCTGCATCCCCGGGACCTGCCCCGGCTATCCAGACTTTTCCGCATTTTTTCTCTTCCATCTTCTAAAATCTCCCTTTCAGACTTCTGGCAAGTCTTTCCGCCAGTATTTCGCCCTTGTGCTTTTCTCCGGAGATCATGCCCGCCTCGAACTGCCCTGTTTCTTCGTGATAGTAAAGCCCCCGGATCTGGATTTCATTTCCGGAAGTCTGGGCATAGGCCGCAACCGGAGACGTGCATCCTCCGTTCAGATACCGGACAAATCCGCGCTCCGCCTTTGCCGCAAACCGGCTGTCGGAACAGTCCACCGCCTCAATTCCCGGTATCTTTTCTCCTTTTCTCCCCTGCACTGCCAGAATCCCCTGTCCTGCGGAGGGAATCATTTCATCCACGGAAAAGATACGGGAGACAAGGCCCTCCATTCCCAGCCGTTTCAGTCCTGCAAGAGCCAGAATCGTCGCGTCATATTCCTCATGCTCCAGCTTGAACAGCCTTGTCTGGACATTCCCCCGGATATTTTTAAAATTGCACTTTGGATACAGCTTTCCTGCCTGCAGAGACCGTCTTCTGCTGGAAGAGCCAATGATTCCGCCTTCCTTCAGATCCTGAATTCCTGGCTTTAAAATCAGGGCATCTCTCGGGTCCTCCCTTTTTGTATACGCAATGACAGGAAGCTCTTTTGGAATCTCCATCGGCATATCCTTCAGGCTGTGAACTGAAAGATCGATGTCCCCATTCAAAAGCGCCCGGTCCAGTTCTTTGACAAACAGGCCCTTCCCCCCGATCTTTTCCAGACTTTTATGGAGGATCTTATCGCCTGTCGTTTTCATCGTCACAATCTCGATCGTAAGCCCGGGACTTGCCTTTTCCAGAGCTTCCTTTACAATCTGTGCCTGTCTGACCGCCAGAGCGCTCTCTCTGCTCCCTATTTTCAAGTGTGTTCTCATGCTTTTTTCCTTCTTCTATCGCTCTTTATCAATCTTATATAATAAGGCATTGAGGATGGCCGCCGCAACCGTGCTGCCTCCTTTTCTCCCTTTTGCCACAATATACGGCACGTCCACGGTCATGATCCGTTCTTTTGCCTGCACCACGTTGACAAATCCTACCGGAACTCCGATCACAAGAGCCGGATGCACACATCCTTCCCGGATCAGTTCTTCGATGGCGATCAGCGCCGTCGGCGCGTTTCCTACTGAAAAGATGATCTGCTTTCCGGTCTTCTGCGCCATGTCTGCCGCCTTTTTCATACTGGCAGCCGCTCTGGTCGTCCCTTCTCTTTTTGCTTCTTCGGCTACGTCCGGATCCGCCATGTAGCAGACGGCTTCTATTCCCAGTTTCTCCAGAGACGCTTTATGAATTCCGGAACGGGTCATATTGGTGTCGGTCACAATGACCGTATTGCCCCGGTCCGTCAGCGCCCCAAGGGCAGAAGATACCGCATCCGGCGAAAATGTCATCGTATCCGCGTATTCAAAATCCGCTGTCGTGTGGATCACCCGTTTTATGATATCCTCCTGTCCCTCAGGGAAGGTTCTTCCCCCGAGTTCTTCTGTAATAATCTCAAAACTTCTGCGCTCGATCTCTCCCGGCAGAATCTGTTCCAATTCCATTTTCATATAATCTATACTCCTTCTTCCAGAATCCGGTACACCGCATCCATATCCATGTTTTCCCGGATCACCTTTGCAAGCCGATCGTACTGTTCCTCTTTGTATGCTTTGAAATCCAGCACTTTCAAATCCTCCACCTGAAGCCCTTTCCGTCTCATCAGAAGTTCCACCAGTTTTCCGGAAATCTCCGCCGAATCAAAAAAACCATGCAGATAGGTTCCGCAGACGCTGCCCTGAACACAGCCCTCCATACGTGCACCTTCTTCCTGCATCGTGCGGATTCCGGTAAACGAAGCACCTCCGGCAGAAATGGTTTCTCCCATGTGGATCTCATATCCTTCCAACCGGCATCCGCCAAATCCGCCCCAGAAATCATCCGAAGCAGCCACGAATCCTTCGGCTCTCGTTCTTTTTTTCTGTCCGGTAAAGATGGTTTCCACCGGAAGTAGGTCCAGTCCTTCCATCGAAACCGGAACCCCGTCCCCGGCTTCCATTCCCTGCGGATCTGAAAGTTTTTTCCCAAGCATCTGATAGCCTCCGCAGATTCCGATGACCGGAACATCCCGCGAAGCTGCCTGCTGGATTTTCCCGGCAAGCCCGCTTTCCTTCAGCCATTTCAAATCTGCCATCGTATTTTTGGTTCCAGGAAGGATCACCAGATCCGGATCTCCAAACTGCCCCGGACGGTCCACATACCGGACCGATACGCCCTCGTAGCAGGACAGCACATTCAGATCCGTAAAATTGGAAATCTTCGGAAACCGGACTGCCGCAATGTCGATTTTCCCTTTCTGCATCCGGCTCTGAAGGCGTTCGCTCAGGCTGTCCTCATCGTCAATATCCAGATACATATACGGGATCACTCCCCGGACCGGACACCCGGTACGTTCTTCCAGCATCCGAAGCCCCGGTTTTAAAATATCCACATCCCCGCGGAACTTATTGATCACAAGACCTTTTACCATCTTCCGTTCTTCCTCTTCCAGAAGAAGAAGGGTTCCGGCAAGCTGGGCAAACACACCGCCCCGGTCGATGTCTCCTACGAGAAGTACCGGAGCCTTCAGCATCTTTGCCAGTCCCATATTCACAATATCGTCCTGTTTTAAGTTGATCTCAGCCGGACTTCCCGCCCCTTCGATCACGATAATGTCATGCTCACCGGCAAGAATCTCGTAGGCATGCAGAATCTCCGGGATCAGCTGTTTTTTGTATGCATAGTATTCTTTCGCCGGCATGACGCCCCGGACTTTTCCATTTACAATGACCTGCGATCCGGTATCACTTGTCGGTTTCAGAAGCACCGGATTCATCTCCACCCGCGGAGCAATCCCCGCCGCCTCGGCCTGCATCACCTGTGCTCTTCCCATCTCCAGGCCGTCTTCCGTGATAAAGGAATTCAAGGCCATATTCTGGGATTTAAAGGGCGCCGTCCGGTATCCGTCCTGGCGGAACACTCTGCAAAGTCCGCCTGCCAGGATACTTTTTCCGGCATTGGACATGGTTCCCTGAATCATGATTGGCTTTGCCATGATGTTTCTTCCTTTCTTCGTTCAATAATCCGCCCGAAAGCACGGAGAAGCTTGTCATTGTCCTCCCGCCCTTTCACCGCGATCCGGTAGTAGCCTTTTCCAAGTCCCCGGTAATTCCGGCAGTCCCGGATCAGAAATCCTTCTTGTTTCATCTCTTCGTAAAAATCTATTTCGCTGTAAAACAAAATGTAATTGGCACTTGCCGGGTAGTACCGGATTCCCATCCGGGTAAATTCTCCCATGATATGGCGCCGCTCCTCTGCAATCAGCTGTCTTGTGACCGCCGGAAGCAGATCGTCCGCAAGCGCCGCCCTTCCGGCCGCCTGCGCCAGGACAGATACAGCCCACGGCTGTCTGGACTTCTGCATCCGTTCCAGCAGTTCTGTATCCGAGCAGACTCCGTATCCGCTTCGTACACCCGGTATGGAAAACATCTTGGTAAATGCCCGAAGCAGGAACAGCATCCGGTTTTCCCGGATCAAAAGCTCATGGTGAATCCACGGCCCGTCCTCGGTAAAATCAAGAAAGCACTCGTCCAGTACAAGCCGGATCTGCTTCTTTTCACATGTTTCCACAATCTCCAGAAGCAGGGATTCTTCCAAGCACCGGCCGGTCGGATTGTCCGGCGAACATAAAAATACCATATCCAGATCCTCTGTCAGTTCGTCCAGGTACCGTCTTGTCAGGGCAAACCCTTCTTCCTCTTTTCTTTCGTGAAACCGGATCCGGCAGTCCACCGTGCGAAGTGCCTTTTCATATTCGGAAAAGGACGGCGTACATAAAAGGGCACGCTTTGGTTTTTCTGCAAGTACCATCGTATAGATCAAGTCCGCCGCCCCGTTTCCGCAGATGATGTGCTCCGAAACGGTCGCCTCTTTTTTGGCCGCCGCCTCCCGAAGCGCCCTGCATTTCGGATCCGGGTAGGCAGTCACGTTCTCCAGGCTCTTTTTCAGTGCCTCCATGACCTTCTCTCCCGGTCCCAGAGGATTGATATTTGCAGAAAAATCAACCAGTCCTTCGTTTGTATAAATATCGCCTCCATGCTCCTGCATGTTCTTCACCTCGCTTTTCTTTTATATAATCACAATCAGCCTTGCCAGCCCGAAAACCAGCAGACCCAGTACAGCCGTCCCATAGAGCAGCCGGTTTGCCCGTCTGATATCCTCCCGTTCAATCGGGCGGATGTCATCCCCGATATACGGTTTCTCGTACAATTTTCCAAAATACCACGCATTTCCTGCCAGGCGGACCGAAAGAGCTCCCGCACAGACCGATTCGGTCTGAGCCGCATTCGGGCTTTTGTGGTTGTGACGGTCCCTCTTGTAGATCTTCCATGCATTTGCCATGCTGTAATGTCTGCTGTCAAACAGTCCCAGAATTCCGGCCGCTCCGATCATCAGAAACGCCGAAAGCCTTGCCGGAATCAGGTTAAACAGATCATCCATTCTGGCTGCCGTCCGGCCAAAATCCAGATACCGGTCGTTTTTGTAGCCCACCATGGAGTCCATCGTGTTGACCGCTTTATAAAAAAAGCCAAGCCCTGCTCCTCCGATCATCATATAAAACAGCGGGGCAATAATTCCGTCGGACGTGTTCTCCGCCACCGTCTCCACCGCAGCCTTCACCACGCCTTCCTCTGTCAGGCTTTTCGTATCTCTCCCCACAATCATGGACACGGCCTTTCGTCCGTCCTCAATCGTCCCTGTATCCAATGCCTGTTTTACTTTCATGCTTTCTGTCTTCAGAGACTTTGTGGCAAGCAGCTGCCAGCACCAGAAACTCTGGAGCAGGAAATAAAGCACCGGATGAATCTGAAAGGCCGCCCACAAAAGGAGGCATGGAACGAGTGTTGTAATTCCCGCTGTTCCGATCCAGAGAAGCGTTCCCCTTCTTCTGAGACTCTCTGGAGAAGTTCCCTCTTTATACAGCTTCTTTTCCAGTCCGCTGATCAGATGTCCGATGATCCGTATCGGATGATAGATCCAGGCCGGATCTCCAAAGAACAGGTCCAGTATAAATCCTGCCGCGCATGCTGCCAAAATAATCATAGTTTTCTTTCCACCTTACATTGTTTCTCCCCGGTTTTCCACCGGTCCTCAAAAATACGGACCTGATATCCACATCCGTTTCCACAGCTCCACTCATAGTATCCCTGTTTTGGAACCGCGTATGCCGAAAGCACTGCCATCAGCGTGCCTCCGTGGGCGACGATGGCCGCCCGTTCGATCTTCTGTTCCATCAGCCTGTCCACGGCCCGTTCAAAGGTCGCCCGCGTCCGTTCGCAGAAAGATGCCTTTGACTCGCCTCCCGGAAACGGTAGTTCTCCTCCGGAATCGATCCACGCCTGATAGGAAGGATCTCCCGTCAGTTCCAGATAATTCTTCCCTTCAAAAGCGCCGAAATCACATTCCCGGAATCCGTCCCATACGGTCTGTTCCACCTCCGGATAAAGTAACTTTGCCGTCTGACGGCACCGTATCATGGGACTGGTCAGGACAATCTCCGCACGCGGCATCTTCTTTATTTCCGCCACCGGAAGAATCGGTTCGTCTGTCGTTCCGATATATCGTTTTTCCAGATTTCCGGCTGTTGCAAAATGCCGGATCAAGGTCAGTTCCATCGTTCTTCTCCGTTTCTGTTTCGTCTCTTTACAGACCGTTTTTTCTCCATCAAAACCGGATCATCCAGGACCAGGCTGTCAGCACCGTCAGTACAGTAAGTTCAAAGACCTGGAGAAACCAGCCTGCCAGATCCCCTGTAATGCCGCCGAACTCCCGCACTGCCATCCTGAGATACCGGGCAAACACTGCTCCCGCCGTAAAAAGCAGAAGCACTGCCGGGATGACGCCGGATACTGCCACCAGAAAAATCACACCTGCTGCAAGATAAATTCCCGTGGAAATCCATACTGCCTTTTGTCTGGCAGATTCCCGGAACACAGCCGCAAGTCCCTCTGATTTTGCTCCCTTTCCTACCGTCACGGAAAGACCGCTCAATGTTCTGGACAGAACCATGGCGCAGGCCATCCCCGGAAGGACCTTCGCATCTGCCGCCGACCAGAGAGCCAGACTCCAGAGCAGATATATGGCCGCACTCATTACCGCAAAAGCTCCGGTGTGCGGGTCTTTGAGAATCGCAAGCTTTTTCTCCCGTTCCCCGTAGGAATGCCTTGCATCCGAAGTATCCAGAAAACCGTCCATATGAATTCCACCCGTCACCAGAAGCGGAAGGATCGTCAGAAACACAGCCGGAAACAAGGCCGGAAGTTTCCCCGCATCCCGAAGACCAAACAGCACAAGTCCGGTTCCCCACGTCAGTGCTCCGGCCACGGCTCCTACCAGAGGGAAGAAGCAGAAGGCATACTGCATGGACGATGTTGTCCACTCTACTCTTGGCATGGGGATTTTGGAATACATGGAGAAGGCAATGATAAAGGATCGAATCCATTTCATGATGTGTACTCCTTATACTGTTCTACCTGAATGTCATCAAAGGAACTCATCTCCTCGTAGACCATCATGGCCATATCCAGAAGCGGGAAGAGCGCGCAGGCCCCGGTTCCTTCTCCAAGAGCCATGCCAAGATCCAGCACGGCCTCCAGTCCAAGCTCCTCCAGAATCCGGTTATGAGCAGGTTCTTTCGACCTGTGGGAAGCAAACAGATATTCTTTTACCTTCGGTTCTATCCGCACCGCAGCAAGGGCAGCCACCGAGGAGATAAATCCATCCAGCACCGCCGGAACCTGGTATCTGGCACATCCTAAGAAAACTCCGGTCAGTCCCGCAATATCCAGTCCTCCGACCTTTGCCAGAATGTCCACCGGATCCGACAGGTTCGGATTTCTCTTTGCCAGTCCTTCTGTGATGACTTCCTTTTTCCGGATCAGGCCTTCATCGGAAAGCCCGGCTCCCCGTCCGGTCATCACTCCGCCAGCCTCCCCGGTAAGGGCACAGGCCACGGCGCTGCTGGTCGTCGTATTGCCGATTCCCATCTCCCCGGTAGCAAGGATCTCATATCCCTGCGCTTTCCGCTCTTTTACAATCTTCATTCCGGTCAGGATGGCACGGACGACCTCCTCCCTTGTCATGGCCGGCTCTTCCAGAAAATCCTTCGTCCCGCAGGATATCTTGTATTCTGCTTTCGTAAGTCCCTCCACGTCCGTCAGAATTCCAATATCGTAAGGCAGAATGTCTGCACCTGCCACCTTTGCCATCTTACAGACACTGGTCTGCCCTGTCAGGAAATTTCCCGCTACCACAGCGGTCACCTCAGCTCCGGTCTGGGAGATGCCTTCCTTTACAATCCCATTGTCCGCACAGAGCACCACAATCCCCTTTTTCTGTAAAGATGGATGAAGTCTCCCCTGAATTCCCGCGATCCTTGCAAGCATCGTCTCCAGCGCCCCCATTCCATGAAGAGGCTTTGCAAGATGGTTCCACCGGGTAAGAGACGCTTTTCTTACCTCCTCATCCGGCAGTCTGATCTGTTTGATCTCATTTTCCCATGTCGTCTCCGGCATTTCCTTTCTCTCTCCTTTCCAGACAGCATCCGACAAAGCATTTGGCAAATGCCGGATTGGAGTCATAGCTGATATGCGCAAATCCCGCAAAGACCTGCTGCTTTTCTTCCATACACTCCCATGACCGCTGCCCATCCGGCTTCACAGCCAGACAGCGGTCTCCGTTTTCGGTACAGTCCCAGTAATGAAACTCATGGCCACGGAGCGTCTCTCCCCGTTTCAGAAACAACAGATCCTCCCTGGCCTCCAGAGTCAGGTAGCCGAATCGTCCTAATGTGCGCGTCCGGTACCCTCTTCCTTTTAAAAATCCGGTCATCGGGTACATCATTCCGTCTTCACCTTCCAGTTCCTCTTTCAGATAGAGAAATCCGCCGCATTCTGCATGGCATGGAAGTCCTCCTTTCAGGCTCTGAAGCACCGATTCCCGCATGGACACATTTTCAGACAGCTCCTTTGCGTAGAGTTCCGGGTATCCCCCTGCCAGAATCAGGCCGTCGATGCCATCCGGCAGAACCGCATCATGAAGCGGAGAAAACGGTACAATCTCGCAGCCCAGTTGCCGCAGCAGTTCCAGATTATCTTTATAGTAAAAGCAGAACGCCTCATCCTTTGCCGCACCGATCCGAAGCTTCGGCTTTTCCGCCCCTTCTTCTTCCCCTGCTTCTTGTTCTCCCGTTTCCAGATCCGGCGCTTCTTCTGCAATCTGTAACAGCAGCTCCAGATCCAGCGTCTCCTCTGCCTGTTCCGCAAGCAGGTCCAGTTTTTCCTGCAGTGCCTCCACTTCCTCCGGAAGAATCAGCCCCAGATGTCTGCTTTTTAATTCCGCATCCGCCATCTTCGGGAGATATCCTGCCAGCCTGACCGCATGGCCATTTTCCCGCAGCCACTGCTCCAGTACCGGCGCAAGCTTTTCATAGGTACGTCCGGTGATCCCGTTCAAAATGACCGCCCGGATCTGCCCCGCCGTTTCGTATTCCAGATAGCCTTTCAGAAGTGCCAGCACCGAATGTCCCATTCCCCGGCATGGAACGACCAGTACTGCCGGCATCTGAAGGACAGATGCAATCTCACTCGTACTCCCCTTCGGACTTTCCAGACTCATTCCGTCATAATATCCCATGACTCCTTCCGCCACAACCAGGTCCGCACCCCGGCTGTGACGTGCCAGAAGCTGCTTTTGCATTCCGGGCTCATGGAAGAAAAGATCCAGATTTTCAGAAGGAATGCCGAGAACCTTCTCATGGAAAAGCGGGTCAATATAGTCCGGGCCGCACTTGCATGCCGCCAGGGCAAGACCCCGCTTCTGATATGCCCGCAGCAGCCCGCAGACAATGCTCGTCTTCCCGCAGCCGCTTCCGGTTCCGGCAATCAGAAGCCGTCCTGTCTTCTTTGTATCATTCATGATCCGCTTCCTTTCTTCCCTGAAACACAGCCATCCACACCGGATTCTGGGCTGTCATCAGATGGTAGGCTCCCATCTTCCGGCTGCCTGATGCCTGAATCTGCATCACCTCGGCTGTCTCCCACCGGCTGTCCTGCAAAAGTTCCGTCATCTCCCGGAGCGTTTCCATGCTGACCGCAGTCAGCACAATCCGGACAGATGAATTTTTCGACAGACAGGTTTCCACAATCTCTTTCAGCCTGCTTCCGCTTCCACCGATAAACACATGGGTCGGCGCAGGAAGATCCGAAAGCGCCTCCGGTGCGTTTCCCTCTACAATCTCCACCTGATCGGTCCGCCATTTCCGCTTATTTTCCTGAATAAGAGCAATTCCTTCCGGATTTCTCTCCACAGCATAGACCCGGATGGAGCCGTCCTGAAGCGCAGACTCTACCGACACGCTTCCGGTTCCTGCCCCGATGTCATAGAGAACCGCATCTTTCTGAAGCTTCAGGGCGGCAACCGCCATGGCCCGGACTGCCGACTTGGTCATCGGCACTTTTCCCCGGATTAGCTCTTCATCTTCCAGATGCCGTCCCACAAACGTGTCGTAGTCCGGGTTGTGTACCCAGAGTATGGAAAGCCCGGAAAGCAGCTCCGGCGTCAGTTCCCGGATCGTTCCGCGAAAGAAAACTTCTTCTTCATACGAAAGATCCCGTCCTGCTGCGGCTTCCAGATGATCCAGCCCGTACCAGGACATCTTTTCCAGAAACTGCTCTGCTGTCTCCCTGCCGCCAAGAAGCAGGAAGGTGTGTTCGTGGGTACAGATCTCATAAACCGCATTCTGTCCGGTTCCGTGAAGGCTTACCAATGCCGCCATCTCCCACGGCACCTGACAGCGTGCCGCCATGCAGATCACTGATGAGATACCCGGCAGCACCCGGATCTCCCATTCACTTCCTTCCAGGCGCTTTATAAGCTGTTTTGCACCGCTGTAAAATCCCGGATCGCCGGAATATAAAACGGAGATTTCTTCTCCTTTTTCCTGCTCCAGAGTCGTCATGATCTCCTCCGGACGGTAAGATGTATAGCATCTGGCCTCTTTCTTCCTGACCGGTTCTACACTTTCAAGCATCCTTTCGGCACCGATCAGTACAGTGCTTTTCCGGATCTGCTCCCTGGCTTCCTGTGTCAGGCTTTTGTTTCCGTCTGTTCCGATTCCAATCAGATTAATCTTCTTTTTCATATCGATATCCTCTCGGCGTCACCATCGCCTCCCCGATCACTCTTGTCTGGGAATTGCCGATGAACACCGTGGTAAACATGTCTGTCCCGGTTTCTTTCAGTCTTCCAAGGGTTGTCACATGCTTTTCCTCTCCGTCTCTTGCAATCTGGCGCACATAGCCGCAGACCGTATCCGGGCTCCGATATTCCAGAAGAATCTCGCAGGCCCTCCGGAGATAATCTTTTCGTTTCCGGCTGGATGGATTGTAAAGACAGATGGCAAAATCCCCTTTTGCCGCAGACCGCAGACGCTCTTCAATCTTCTCCCACGGCGTCAGAAGATCGCTCAGGGAAATGACCGCAAAATCGTGGATGAGCGGCGCTCCCAGAATGGCCGCTCCCGCAGTGGCAGCCGTAATTCCCGGAACCACCTCGATCTCCACTTCCGAATATCCGCGTTCTTTCCGGATCTCATGCATCAGACCTGCCATGCCGTACACTCCGGCGTCCCCGCTGCAGATCATGGCTGTTGTCCGCCCCTCCCGGGCTTCCCGGAGCGCCATCTCACAGCGTTCCACTTCCTTTGTCATCGGCGTAGTCAGAAATGTCTTCCCCGGAAACTGCTCTTTTACCAGATCCACATAGACGGTGTATCCGATGATCACCTCACAGGATTCCATCGCCCGCACGGCCCGGATCGTCATTTCCTCATAAGCGCCCGGCCCGATTCCTATGACATATACTTTCTTTTTCATTCTTTCGTCTCCCCGTCTTTCTTCGTTCCCTCCCGGAACATGGTGGTAAATTCCGGATCATACAGCTTCGACCGCTCATATCCGGTTTTCTTTCCGCCTTCCAGCACTTCTCCCACTACAATCAGCGCAGTCTTCGTCACATGGTTCGCTTTGGCGGTTTCGGCCAGCGTTTCCACAGTACACCGGTAGACCGCTTCTTCCGGCCAGCTTGCCTTATAGACGATGGCCGCAGGTGTATCTCCCGGATAGCCGCCCGCCATCAGTTCTCTGGAAAGCGGTTCCAGAAGTCCGGTGCTTAGGAAAAGCACCATGGTTGCCTGATGAGCCGCAAAGCTGCGGATCGATTCTTTTTCCGGCACCTTGGTCCGGCCTTCCATCCGTGTGATAATGACGGACTGGGAAATCTCAGGGAGGGTGTATTCCAGTTTAAGAGCTGCCGCCGCTCCGGAAAAGGAGCTGACTCCCGGACAGATCTCATAGGCAATTCCCCGTCTGTCCAGCTCATCCATCTGCTCTTTGATGGCTCCGTAGAGACTTGGATCTCCGGTGTGAAGCCGTACCGTCGTCTTTTTGTCCTTTTCTGCTGCTTCAAGCACTTCCAGCACCTCTTCCATTGTCATATAGGCACTGTCATATACCTCACAAGTTTCCTTTCTGACCTGTAACAGTTCCGGATTGACCAGTGATCCGGCATAGATAATCACGTCCGCCTCTTTCAGCAGCCGTTCGCCACGCACGGTAATCAGGTCGCACGCTCCCGGCCCTGCTCCGACAAAATGTACCATCAGGATCCCTCCTTTATCACAATCAGCGAATAATAGCTGGATTTCTCCGGCACATCGTCCGGATTTTCATAAATCTTTTCATTTTCCATCCCGCAGTTTTCCACCATCCAGAACCGGTCGTTTGACGCCTTGACCGTCTCTTTGACATAAGGCATCTTTTTCCCTGTTTTCATCAGAATTTTCGTTCCGGAAAGCTTCAGCCCCTCTTCAATTCCATAGGAGGCCGGCAGGATATGAATCTCCTCTTTATTTTCCGCAAGCCCCAGGTTCAGGGCCGCTGCCGCCGCGCAAAACGATGGAATTCCAGGTATGATCACCGCCTGGTACCCGTCTTTTTGCACCCGTTTATGAATATACAGGTAGGTCGAATAAATAGACGGATCTCCAAGGGTCAGAAACGCAATGTTCATTCCTTCGTCCAGATATTCCTCCACCTTCTTTGCTCCCGCATCGTGGATGCGTTTCAGTTCTTCTTTTTCTTTCATCATCGGCATCGGAAGGCAGAGCACCGGCTTTTTACGAATCTCCGGCACTTCCGGCAGCACAATCTGATATGCCGTGCAGTTGTCGAGATACGGCATCCCTTCCTCCCAGATACACGGCTCCTTCAGTGTACTGTCAGACACCGGAACCGCGATCATATCACAGGACCGGATCAATCGGACCGCCTTCAGCGTCAGAAGCTCTGCCTCTCCCGGCCCTGTTCCTGTTCCATATAAGATTCCACTCATTCTTTTTGTCCTTTCCGTTCCTCTTTGATCTGTTCGAGAAGCTCCATGGCACCCTCCGTCTTCCCAAGAATTCCCCATTCTTTTGAAAAAGTCAGAAGTTCCACCTGGACTTCTCCTCTCGTCCTCTGATTGATATGCCAGGAGATACACTCCATGATCCGGGACATCACGTCTTCCCGGATTCCGGCCCTCGTCAGAACGGCAAGCATCTCATCTGTGGTGACGCTCTCCTCAATCTCAGGAACCAGCCCGATCAGCTTTTCCATGCGCCCCGGATCTTCCTTTAAAGCCCCGGCCGCAAGATGGGAAAGCGCCGCAAGAAACACCTCCGCACGCGCGTCCGCTATCCTCGAGTGGGTATTCATGACACCTGCCGCAAGCTTGGCAAACTTTCCGATGTGCCCCACAAGAAGAACTCTCGGAAATCCAAGCACTACCGCCATATCCAGCGCCTCGCCCACATAGTTGCTGCATTTGACCGCCCGGTCCGGGGAAAAGGAAAGCTCATCTTTCAGAAAATCACTTCCGTAATTTCCTGGCACCAGACAGAGCGTCTGAATTCCTTCCTGTTTTTGTACTTTCATTTCCAGAAGGATGGTCTCCGTCAGAGCCTGCTCACTCATGGGTTCCACAATCCCTGTTGTTCCAAGGATGGAAAGACCTCCCACAATCCCAAGTCTTGGATTGAATGTCTTTTTGGCAAGCGTTTTCCCTTCCGGCGCTGAAATGGTCACCCTAAGCGTCCCGCAAAATCCAGCCTCCCCGGCTGCCTGCCGGAGAGCTTCCGTAATCATCTTCCTTGGCACCTTGTTGATGGCGGGTGCTCCCACCGGCTGTTCCAGCCCCGGCTTTGTCACCCGGCCGATCCCCTCCCCGCCTTCCAGCACAATCCGCACCGGATCCGCTTCCGGGTCCGCATCTGTTTCCTGCCGTACAGCAGACACTTTCTTTACTTCGGCAAAGACGAGCATTCCGTGGGTAATATCCGGATCATCTCCTGCATCTTTCCGGACCGCGCATGACACTGCATCGGAATGTCGCACGATCTCCTCCACTTCCAGAAGCAAGGTCTCTCCTGCCGGGACAGTGATGCGGACTTCCCGGATTTCCTCTCCGGAAAACAGCATGATTGCCGCCGCCTTTGCCGCTGCCGCCGCGCAGGTTCCCGTCGTATATCCTCTTTTCAGTTCTTTTTGTCCCTTGATGACTGTCTGCTTTTCCATCTTTATCCTTTCGGACACTCCTTTGCTTCCCTGGCATGACGCACAAACATCTGCCGGATGCCCGGAATCTCTCCGAGACCTTTTAAGACGGTGCGCACTTCATATCCTTCTCTTGTCAGAATCGATTTCCAGGAATCCGCATCCTCTCCTGCCATGTCGTTTTTCGCATGGTCGCCCGCCACAATCATGAACGGCATCAGAAGAATCTTTTCGGCCTGCTGCTCTTTCAGCTTTTTCAGTACTTCCTCCATCTCCGGGAAGCCTTCTACCGTGCCGACTACCACGTTTCGGTATCCTTTCGCCCAGAAGGTATAATCGAGGGCCGGATAGGCCGCATTGGTATGATGCTCTGTCCCGTGGCCCATGAGCACTAATGTTTCTTCCTCTTTGAGTCCGGCATCCTCCATAATCAGGTGTACCGCCTCCTCATAATCTTCCATCGTGGCAAGAAGCGGTGCTCCGATGCGGATTGTTTCAAACCGTTCCCGGTACGGCTCGATCTGCTCTGTCATCTTTTCGTATTCAAATCCGTGGATGATATGGGTCGGCTGGATGAGAAGATCCTCAATTCCGTCCCGCGCCATCTGCTCCATGGCTTCCTCCACGTTGCAGATTTCCATCTGAAACTCCGATTTCAGTTTCTTCAAGATCATTCCGCTTGTAAACGCCCGGTACAGCGTCCGGTCCGGGAATGCCTCCGCAAGCGCCTTCTCTACTGCTCCGATCGTCTTTTCCATTGTATCCAGGTGGCTCGTTCCAAAGCTCACCGTCAAAACTGCTTTTTTCATATTTGTCCTCCCATATGGGCCTGACATCGACGACTGACACCAAAAAAGGATATGGAAAAACAGACAGTTCTTTCCTCTGCCTCTTTTCCCATATCCGTTTCTATTTCCCTTTGACGTCCTCTTTGATTCTCGTACTTGTCATAATCCCGTAACCTTTCCGAAGCATCTAAAAGCAGGTATTCTGACTTAAGGATCCGCGCTTTTCTCTCCCTTCCCATGCATCCGCACAGTGGCCTTTTCAGAGAAAGCTCCCCTCATACAGCAACGGGCATTGTTCCGGATTCTCACCGGATTCCCTTTTACTCCTTCTAACATAAGGTACTTTTAAATGATTTCTCTGTTTGATTCCTGTTTATGATACCATTGGCCAAGACGGCTGTCAACCGATGCGGTTTTTCTGGATTAGCCAAAATGCATTTCTATTGTACGAACATTTGTGTATAATACATAAAAAAATAGTTACGAATTCTTTTTCTTTCTTTTTCCAAGGATGAACCTGCAGATTCCCAGCATACAGCCTCCTCCCAGTACGGTAAGTCCCGCAAAATTCCACTTTTGCTCCCTCTCAATCTCTTTTTGAGACGAAACATAGGTTACGCCCTCACGGGGGAGTTCCTCCGCAGAGATTTGACCGTTACGGCTACAGTAAACTACATATCTTTGAAAATTGTATGTGTACGGATGACAGGTAATCAGAGTCAGCATGTCCTCACCTGCCATGATTTTCACTGCGTCAATGTCATCCGGAGTAATGACAATACACTTCACCACCTGATATTCCAGTGTTTCCCACAAATTAGTCAGTATCACTTTGTCTCCGGTCTGCAACAATTCGATATCTCGAAACATCGGAATGCCTTTCCATCCCCGGTGGGCAGCTATTACACAGTTGCTGTTTGTTCCTCCTATAGGCATACTGGTCTGTCCCAAAACTGCAGCTCCCTTGTCAAGATTCTCATCTGACGCTCCCAGATACAGCGGCAGTTCCAGATCCATGGCTTCAATGGATAAATAGCCGACCGCATCCCCGGACGTATCATAATCCGCCAGCCGGAAAACCGGCTGCTGAAAGTTCCATGCATCCGTCAGTCCGCTCTGCCCGTCCCGGAAAATTTTTTCATTGTATGCTTTCATGTCCTCATAAAGCTGAATGTATTCTCTCTCTGTACTTTCTTCCGGTTCCCGGTTGTTTTGTTTCTTACTCTTAATCTCTTCTACTTCTTTCCTGCTGCTAAATTTCGATCGCAGACTCTGGAAATGCGGAGTCAGAAGCAGTGCTGCACCGGAAAAAAATATCACCAGAATCAGCAATCTAAAGCCGGTCTTTCTCACGCTCCCGCCCCCTATCTTTTCCTTCTCCTTCGTCCGGGCTTCTTCGCCCCTGTCCTCCTGCGCAAAATGGATCCCACTGCCACAACAGCCACCAGTATCATCCCCGCGGCAGCCGCTTTCAGGTATTGTTCCATCCAGCTTCCCTGTCTTACCGGCACCGTTCCCGTCTGTTCCGTTTCTTCCACATAAGGGATACGGGTTCCCCGTACCAGCAGGCGGTGTGTATTGATACCGTAAGGGGTACAGGTCACCAGTGTAACATAATCTTCCTGCGCATTAATCTGCAGATCCTCCGTCTCCTCCGGGAGCACTACCCGGATCTGATCCACCTGATAGGCCAGCACTTCCCCCAGTACATGAATATAGAAGACATCGCCATTTTCCAGCTGGTCCAGATCTGTAAACAGCTTCTTATTATTAAGTCCCGTATGCGCGGAAAGAACACAATGCGTTCCTGTTCCTCCCACCGGAAGAGAACTTCCCTGCAGATGTCCCACCCCCTTTTTCAGCACTTCCTGTCCGGTGCCGTGATAAATCATCAACTCCACATCGATAACCGGAATCCTCAGATAGGCCATTCCTCCTTCGTCATCTATGTTCAGAAGCCCTGCGTAGGGCATGGCGGAAGGATCCAGCTGATTCTTGTCAAAAGGATCTGTAAGCAGAACGCCTCCCTGTAAAAGTCCCCGATTGTAATCCTGACACTCCTGCAGTTCTGCAGTCTGGTCATCCGAAGTCATTTCTTCTGAAATAATACTATTATAGTGCTTCATGATTTCTTCCTGTTCCTTTTCATAGAGCAGGTTGCTGACGACCGGGTATGCCAGCAGAGAGAGCCCCGCCAGAAAAACCAATACCGTCAAAACAGCCAGTAATTTCTGCTTCACATCCTTTTCCTCCATTTCCCAATTAACATTCAGATGCTTTTCCCCGAACTCCGGTGAAGTATGTGGAAAAACACCAGAACGAAGGATGGGCGGAAATCTCCGCCCAATCCCATACAAATCACTGTGTTCTTTTTTTTAGCGAGAAGAGTTCTTTCTTCTGGAAACCACAAGCATTCCTCCTGCCGCCGCAATCAGAAGAATACCGCCCATTGTCAACGCCCACGTACCTGTGCCTCCGGTTTTCGGAAGAATGAAGCCTTTCTGGTTGTAAAGCTCGAAAGCAACGCTTGCTATTGCCGTCTCTGTAGTGTTCGTATTGTTTACAAAGGACACCGTAAGTTTATTACTTCCCAGTTTGACACTTGTCTTATCCTTGTCGAGTAGCATTGCGTTCGGGTCAGCCTGTGCTTCAAGATCAATGGTGACGTCCTCGTCAATCAGGTTATAGCCGTCTGCAGTATCGGTCTCCCTCAGGATGTAGGTCTCGTCATCATCCAGACCCACAACCGTCAGTTTCCTGTTGTTCGTATCGAGCTTGAGGTCTGTCACATTGCCAGTTCCATCGGAATCGGACACAAGGGTGTAACTTCCGGCAGAGCCGGTAAAATGGAGAAGCTCCTCATCCTGCCCATTTACCCGGTACAGCTGGAAAGTCACCTCAGCAATCTCATCAACAGAAACAGTAGCGTCACTGAAGGTCTTTGTCAGCTCGATGCCGTAGGTGTACACCTCGGTGGAATCGGTCATGCTGCTGTCAGATCCGTTATTGCTCCATACCAGTTCGGCATCATTGACGTTTACCTTCACCGCGTCAGTGGTAAGCCTTGCACTGTAGGTAACAGTGACTGTCTCGCCCTCATATGCCTCGAGAGCAGATGGTTCAAAAGTGAGGGTGAAGGAACTCTTTTCATCGGTATAGCCGACCGGATTCAGTGTCGCAAGGAGAGTCTGTCCAATATAAAACGTATTCTCGTCAGTACCCGTCCCCCGTGTAGCAACGGTATTATCGATAGCAATTTGAACGCTGGCATAATCAAACTCCTGCTTTTCCAGCGTATCACTCATAGTAAACTCGGTGAGATTGTCATAGTCGGTCAGCGTGGGAACCTTTGCTGTCAGACGATAGTCAAGCACATCCCCTGTCTCGGCAGTAAGCTCATCAAACCACTCGTTCGCATCCTCCTCGCTTATTTTCTTTTCAAAAGGCAGATCCTCCGCCTTGAGATTCATCTCAGCCGGGGTAGTACCTGTCGTGGCGATCATCACCCCCTGCTTGAGACTCAATCCATCGGGAACGTTCTTGAAGTCGATAGCGTAGTAGCCCTCGTCAAGATCACTGATAGTCATAGTTCCCTGTGATCCAGCGCTTGCGCCAGCTGTGGCTGTATGAGGTGTATTTATGTTATTCGTCTCAATATACTTCTCAATCCAGGAATAGAACACACCCGCATCGCTTCCGCCTGCACCTTCATCTCCAAGAATACGGCTCACCAGGTCAGCCTCGCCGTATGTCTTGTCAAGCGCCTTGGCGTTATCACCGGAGAAGGTGATATACTCACCGGAAGCAGGCTGAGTCGTACCGGCAGAAAGATCAGTGCCGTCAAACTGCAGATACACAGTTCCGGCAGTTCCAAATACTTCATCGATCGAACTGTTGTTTTCATCCGTATCGATATTAAAAAATGCATTGAAGTCGTCAGTTACGGAATAAAGTTTCTTAGCAGGATCTGTCTCTGTATCATCTACCTGATCCAGCACCAGATACGCATTTGCCTTTGTACCCGCCCAGTCTTTAGACCAGGCAGGCTCTGTGATTGTGATACTCGCTTGTCCATCCGCAGCAAACGATGTTGCAGGCACCAGCCCGACCCCAAGCGTCAGTGCAGCCAATGTTCCTGTGAGCCGAGATAAGAATCTGTTACTTTTTCTCATAAGGTTTTCTCCTTCCTTTTCTTGTCTTTCATAAGAACTGATTTATATAAAAGCATAGATACACTTTTATATCATTGATTTACCGCTTTCTGCGTCTGCGGCGCCGAGCCCGTGTGCTTACGGACTTTCCTTTGATTCCTTTCAGTTTCCACAAAACGACTGCAACCGTCAGGAGTACCACTCCTGCTGCCAGATACCATCCGATACCGGAAAGACCGGTAGTCGGCAGGATCATATTCTTGTGATTCGTCACCGTAAACAACAAATGATATACTGTGGTCCCGTCTTCTTTGGTTGGTACTGAAATCTCCGTCTTTTCGTTCTGACCCACGATCAGGTATCCTTCATCGTCCGTTTGAGGCGCATTATACCCGTCAGGCACCATAGTTTCCTTGAGATAGTACGTTCCATTTACAAGAAGATTTGTGAACTCGGCAACTTCCTCGTAACCCGCAAGGGTACCCTCTTCGTATTTATTTTGTTCGTCGCCAGTCAGGCTACGGTAATAGAAGTAGCTCTGCGTACCGGATCCGTCAGTATGAACCGGATATCTACCAGCCGTATCCGTAAAAATCATATGCTCAAGGTCAAATCCCTGAGCTCCTTCCGCTATCGGCTGCCGTATTCTCGGCACTGTGGAAACCGGACTTCCGACTTTCGTTTTGCCGCCTGTTCCATCATCCTTATAGAGCTGGAACGCCGCGCCTTTCAGCGGATCTCCCGCACCGTCCCGCTTGGTTACGGCAATGGAACCGGGATAATATGTATTGACAAACGAAGCTGTTGTCGTTGCATCTTCGAGTGTACCTGATGCGTCTCCGTCTGCCGGCATGGTCTGATCAAAGCCGTCATCCTGATCATCTGTCTCGCTTACTGTATAACTCCATCCATTGACGAGTCCGTCGATATAAAGTTTCTCACCGGGCTTGAGTTTAAAAGTGGCAGTGCCACCAGTGAACTTCAATGAAGTTCTTCCGTTTTCTACAGATGCTTCAGATCCCTTTCCATCATCAACTACATGCCTTGTGGTAAATGTACCCGAAACCGGCTTACTGTCAGTATCCTTAAGGGTCACGGTAAAAGAGAATTCCTGATTTGCAAATTGACCAGCGTCAATTCCTCCTGGAACTTTAATATCCTTTTCTACGGCAAGTGAAGCCGTTTTTACCGCAAGACGTCCGTTATTGCCCAGATGTATTTGCGCGTTTTCACGTTTCATGTGCGCGTAATAGTAAAGCTGTGCAGTAACAGTATTATTAGTTTTCTTTTTTTCATGTTTGGAATCAACCCGAGGCGCATTCATTTCGCCTGCTTTCACGTAATACTGACCGTTTATGTATTCGGTCGCCCCCTTGATTCCGGTAACTGAGCGGGTTTCGGTTACGCTTTGCTTGCCGCTGTAATACTGTACCTGATAATAGTAAGTGTTGCCGTCATTAGGAGTCGGCTGTACCGTTACCGGAGTCCCACATCCTACATCCGTATACAAAGGAATGCTTTCCTGAACGTAGAAATAAGGGTTGTTTTTCGCAGGTGTAAACTCGACGTATGCGTTGCCCGCTGTCTCCTGATCCTCGTACTTTATATCACCCTTATATTTGTTGCTGTAAAAATACAGACCGTCCGTTCCGGTATTTGCCTGCTTGTACGCATCGTCAATCTTTGAAAGATCCACTGTTCCGTCAGAGTTCTTTACGTCCTCCTGCACTCCTACCGTATAGCAGAGACGCACAGGATAGGCATTATTGGTTGTGTGACTTTTCACATTCCCGGATGAATCCAGCTCCACCGTGTTCACCCTCAGCGAAATTGCTGAAGCAGGTATCTTTACTGTAAGTGTCTGGGTCATTTTTCCGGTGTTATCCGTATTCGATGTAACCGTAACGACAATATCATCAGCATTCTGCTGACCGTAAACCGGGCTGTCAATCTCACCGCTAAAGGTATAGGTTGTGGTATTTCCGCTTGTAGTTTCAATAGGATCTGCAAAATTCGTACCGGAGAAGATCAGGTTTTTTACATTCTTGACCTCCATATAATCGCCGATCTCATCGGTATATGTAATGTAGCCGCTCCGGTCGATAGCATCAGGGCTGACATTTGTCGGCACCTGAGGGGTAGACATTGTGATGTCGCTGACAATCTGTTCAAACACATCTGTCACGGCACTGGCATTATCTGCCGCAAAGTATTGATCAACATAATTCAGGGTGTTGATATCCTCTCCACTATTCGGGTGTGTAAAAGTATAATTTTCATAAAAGTCTCCGTGTGGATTCCACTGATTACCCGTCCCTGAAGTACTATATAAAATCTCCATCGTTAAAGTCTGATTGCTTGTATATAAATTCCAGGCATTCTCAATATCCCCTACAATGCTGTATTGATAAACCGATGGAGCGTTGTGTCCAGTTCCTCCAGTATCTTGGCTATACTCATCGTTTCTATACACATAATTTCCATTTCCAAGAACTTCTCCCGGGTTCAAAGTGATATCTGCTGAAGCCTGGGCTGCCGCAGGAAATCCGCCTGGTGAATCAGATGCTTCCTGATAAATCTCTGTCAGCCCCATTCCAATGTTATATACTTTGACGCGATAGTCCTCATCGTTCTGCGATCCATAATGCTCGTCTATTTCCTTTTTCATATAGGAAGCAGTCATCAGGGCTTTCATGCTGTTTCCTGCGGAAGGCCAACGTACAACACCATTTCCGTTATTTGAATTGTTGTCAGGAGCCCACCATGTCTGACTGTCAGAAGAAACCGTCGGATTTCCATCAGAAAGGTGAATGACAGCAGGAACTCTCTTAACCTCTGTTCCATCAATAGTCTCAGTAGTTGTACACTGAGTCAGCAAATTCATCCCCGTATAGAGTCCCATTTGCGTGTTCGTTGCATCCTCAGTATAAATTGTATGAAAGCCAGAATTCGATCCCACATTCCATGAAACATTTACATTGCCGCCAGATGCAACGGCATTAGCATTACTGCATGTAAAATATGTATCTTTCACATCGTAATGACCGAGCGGAATCAATACTTGCGAAGCAGTGACTGCTCTACCTGTTGTGGTCGCTTTTGGTAATCCGGAATAACGTACTACCGCGACGCGATTATATTTGTTGAATTCCATGAGAGTTTTCACAGAAGAATTCAAAGCATCAAGTGTATTAGCAAGGCGACTTTTTCCATTATCCATTCCATTTGAGATCATCGATCCCGAAAAGTCCACTACAAACACTACATCAAGCGGACTCTGAGCCTCTCCGGTAATACTTTGTGTGGTCGCCAAGGCGGAATACGTCACCAGAAAATCCGAATCATTTGCCACAGTAATGGAATTGCCGGCATCACCGCTGAATTTCTGGTCAGTGGTAGTGACCGTCTTATCCGCCCACACGCGCCCGGAAAATTCAGTGGTCAAATTGCCGCTGGTTTCATCGTTCAAATAATTCGTATATGTCACCCGTGTGTCATCATCTGCTGTATGGCCGGTCGTTCCCGTTGTGGCTGCCGCAAATACGTAAGATGTATTGCTTAAAAAGAATACACATAGACAGACAAAGAGGGCGAACCACCTCCTGCACTTTGTTTTTGTTTGCTGTTTCATACTTACCTCCTACTTGTGTATACTAAATCTTCTGAAAGAAATGCTATTGCTTTCTCTTTAAAAAGGAGTCATCCCCTCTCTTTCCTGATCGAATTAGTTTTTTCTCAGTCATACAAAATACAGCAGGCGCGCATTTGCTCTACCATGTTTCGCAATTCCTGCCATTTTCTTTTGTCCTTAGAATCCAGACAGGCATGATCACCAACCCATAACCAGGGATAATGGCAAACCATTTCCATTAAAAGTTCTCCTGCCGTCTTCCAGATCCGGTCTGTCTGAATTTCACACCGTGTGCCGTAGACAGTTCCGAGAAATAGACGCCCATCTGTATCTGGTGATATTTCCTCCACTGGAAGTCTGACACAGGCATTTTTGTCTTCCGAATCCTGTTCCAGACAGACCAATAAAATCCTGTCCTCATCCAGACATCCTAAAGGGCCTTCTCTGGATGAAAACAGCATTCCATGATCTACAAATGTAATATTGTCCGGAACAATCGTAATATTTCTCTGTTTCAGTCCGGATATTTCTCTCCCCATGCAGTTTCATCTCCACCTTTTTTCGTAAGGCAAACTACCACATAATATCAATTATGTGGTACATGGCTTTTCCCCATAAAAAAATGAAGTCCTGTTTTTCGGCGTCCCGTCGATTTTCGAGTCATATGTAAGAGACGGGGCTTATTTTGGTACCCAAAATTTTAAAAATTTTTTCTCCAGCGACATTGACGGCACGGATCTTTTGCTATAGAATAAATGAGGAAAAGAAAAAATGATGACTAGATGAGAAAGACCGGCTTTGTACTACCACATAATTGATATTATGTGGTGTTTTTTATTTTCCCCTTTTTCATTTTCACATTTGCAATATTGTCATGCGGTTAAGCTGTCTTTGATAGATCTCTCCTGTATTGGAGGTATAGATTCGGGTTACATTCAGGCTGCTGTGCCCCAGAACATCAGCAAGGCCTGTCAGGTCCTGCGTCGTTTGGTAATAAACTCTTGCAAACAGATGCCGGAGATTGTGCGGAAATATTTTCTCCCCGCTGACACCTGCTTTCTTTTTCAACGCTTTCATCTCGCTCCAGAGATTACTCCTGTCTTTCGGCTGCCCGCTTTTCGTTACGAAAATACAGCCCGACCGGATTTTTCTGGCTGACGCAAACATCAAAAGTTTTTTTCGGATGCTGGCTGTCAGGAAGATTCTCCGGTATTTTCCTTTGTTGTGTACTTCGATCCTCCCCTTTTTTACCTGTTCCACCGTGAAATACTTCAACTCGCTGACGCGGATTCCGGTAACGGCAATCGTTTCGATACACAGGGCCAGCTGGGACTTCCCTTCTGCCCTTGCTGCTTTCACAAGACGCTTATATTCCTGACAGGTCAGTTCTTTCTCCTCCTGCAGAAAAAGATTTTTCTGTGTCTTTACCCGCCTGATTTTCAGTTCGCAGTATCCACAGAATGTTAAAAACTGATTGAGAGCGGCCAGCATGGAATTCACACTGTTGACCGTATAATGTTCTATCAGCCATTCTTTGTAGGCAAGAAGCCGGCCTTTGTCTATTTCCGTTTTCTCCCCGAGAAATTTGAAAAAACATTTCAAATCCGTAAGATATTTCCGGATCGTTGCCCCGGCATTTTCTCTTTCATACAGATACTTCTCAAACTCAACGATTTCTGTACCTTGTATCCTCAATACTTCTTTTTCTTTCATACTGATTCCTCCTTACACCTTACCCTTTTTCTCCTTATATAAATAAAGATGGTTTGAACTTGAAAAAAGGTTCAGCTTTTTACGATTTCTGCCTTATTTTTCTGTAATTTTTTTTGGAATATACTATGAAAAAGATAGTTTCTTCGTCCCAAACAAAGGCAGGCATGACTCGCATGAGTCATGCCTGCCTCTTAACATTTATCGTTTTTTCATTGAAGCCGCCACATTTTCTCCGAAATGAACCTGCTCTTTATCCGATGACCACCTGTGCCCAGCTTTCTCCGCCTTTTTCTTTCTTTACGAGAATCTTTTTGTCGATCCGGTCTTTCAGTTCAGCCACATGGGAAATAATTCCCACCAGCTTATTCCCTTCACTTAAAGAGGCAAGGGCGCGGACCGCCTTATCCAGCGCTTCCTCATCCAGTGTCCCGAACCCCTCGTCCACAAACATCGCTTCCATCCGGATACCTCCGGCCATGGACTGAATCTCATCGGAAAGCCCAAGTGCCAGGGAAAGAGATGCCTGGAAGGACTCCCCGCCTGACAGTGTATGAATGCTGCGCTGTGTACCGTTGTAATGATCGATCACATCCATATCAAGGCCGCTCTGGCTTCTCCGGTTGTCCGCTGTCTTTTTGCGGACCAGCTCATACTGACCGTCTGTCATGACAAGAAGCCTGCGGTTTGCACGAATAAGAATCCGGTCGAAATAGGCCATCTGCACATAGGTTTCCAGCATGATTTTTTCCTTTCCTCCAAGTGTGCCGTTGACCGTATCGGAAAGAGCGCCGGCAATCCGGTATTCCTTCTCTGTCTCTTCCTGCTGCCTCACGGCCGCCCTCATCTTCTCAAGGGCGGACCTGTCTGCACTGAGCACCGGAAGGAGCTGTTCCTTTTCGGCAAGCAGACGTTGCTTTTTCAGGATTGTCTCCTGTTTTTTCTGTTCCAGCTCCTCTTTTTCCCGGTGTTTCTCCTCTTCCGGCGTCTCCCGGTCTTTCTGCTGTTCCGTCCAGACACGGATGGATGCTTCGCAGGCAGAGATCTCATTTTCCGTGCTCTGGTATGCCGATTTTGCCGCTTCCAAAGCCTCTTCTTTTTCCTGTTTTTCCAGCTCCATCTTCCGGATCACATTGCGTGCCTCTTCATAGGAATCATACGGAAGGCTCTCCCCGATTTCCTGAATCCGTTTTCCTTCTGTTTCCTGTTCTGTCCGCATGGAGGCCGTCTCCCGTTCCAGATGAAGAATGATGCCTGTCTGTTCTTCTGTCTGTTGTTCCAGCTCTTTTTCCCGCTTCTGCGCATCCTGCTTCTGCTTTTGCTGTTTGTTCAGACTTTCTTCTTTTTGCTGCAGTTCCCGTCTCCGGTTTTCCAAAGTGCAGCCTTCCTCTTTCATTCTCTGGTACGCTTCCTTCAGACCCGCCGGTTCCTCATCCGGCCAGAGCAGTGCGGCCTTCTGCCTGAGCTGGCCTGCCGCCGTCTCAGTGCGGCCTTTGGCCTCGCCTGCCTTCCGGCTCTTTTGCTTATCCTCTTCCATGAGCATATCAAGTACTGTTTTTTTCTGTTTCAACGTCTGTTCATCAGGGATTTCTTCCGGCTTTTTCGCCGGATCCGGATGGTGCAGGGCACCGCACACCGGACAGGGTTCCCCGTCTGTCAATCCGGCTGCCAGGATCCCTGCCTGCCCGTCCAGAAAGGCCCGTTCCAGCTCCTGATACTCTTTTTGTGCCTTCTCTACCTTCTCCCGGACGCAAAGGTAGGCCTCCTGCGCAGTCTCCTGCTCCTTTCTTGCCTCCTGGTACTGCCCGCAGATCAGCAGAAATTCTTTCAGATTCTGATGTCTTTCTTCCGTCTGCTGTTTCTGCCGCAGAAGTTCTTTCCATGCCTCCTCCGGATCAGGAATCTCCGACAGCAAGGCATGGCACCGCTCGATTTCTTCTTTTGCCTTTCTCTGCTTTTCCATTACAGCTGCCAGGCGGTCAGAAAGATTCCTGGCCTCCTTGCGTCTCTTCTCCCAGGATTTCTGCTTTTCCTCCAGTTCCCGGTAAGTCTCCAACTGCATGGATTCTTTCAAAATCCGCTCCTGCACCAGTTCATTACCTTTTGCATTCTCCTGCGCCTTCCGAAGTGCTTCCTGGCAGACCGCCTTTTTCCGGATCAGCTGTTCCAGTTCTTCTTTCTGCTGTTTTTCTCCCCGCTTTGCTTTCAGCTCCTGAACAGCCTCATTCAGCCTTTCGCCATACTGCTGTGCTTCCTCTTCCGTCCGGCTGATCTCCTTTTCCAGACGTTCTTCTTCCTTCTGCATTGTTTCAAGGATGTTCTCAATCGTCAAAAGCCATTCTTCCTTATCCGGACTTTGCAGGCTTTCCTCCCAGTTTGCCCGAAGCGCTTCCTCTTTCTCCGGTATCAGGATGCCGTCGGCATACTGGCGGATACTCTGCTCCACCGCCTCGTATGCTCTTTTCAGGCCTGCCGCTTTCTCCTTGATTTTCTCCTGAAATACCTGATATGGCGCCGTGTGGAACAGCATCCGGAAAATCCGGCTCTTTTCCTCAGTGGAAGAAAAGAGCATCTTCTGGAACTCTCCCTGAGCCAGCATGGCAATCTGTGTAAACTGCTCTCTTTTCAGTCCGAGAATTTCCTCGCACTTTTCTGTAACAGTTCTGGCACCCATCACCACACTTCCGTCCGGCATTGTCAGAACGGCATCCGCCTTCTGGGTAATCCATCCTTCGCCCCGCTTTTTCGGGCGCTGGTATTCCGGATTCCGGTGAATCTTATATCTTGCACTGCCGACCGAAAATGTCAGCTCCACATAAGTTTCCTCCCCGTTTGCTGCATATTTGCTTTGCAGCATATCCGCTTTTCTTCGGTTTCCGGAAGGCTCACCGTAAAGGGCAAAGGTGATGGCATCAAAAATTGTCGTCTTCCCCGCGCCGGTATCCCCGGAGATCACATAAAGTCCATGCTTTCCCAGCTTGTCAAATGGAATCTCCTGTCTGGACGCATAAGGGCCGAATGCGGATAAAATCAGTTTTTCCGGTCTCATCTTTCTTCCTCCCATACTTCTTCCATCATCTCTTCGACCAGTTTGCTCTGCTCATCCGAAAGCGGCCGGCCGTTAACCACCTGATAGAACTCCGCGACAACTTCATCCGGCCGCTTTTGTTCTACCGCTTCCATTTCTTCATACTGCATCTGCGTGCGTACCCGCACATTGTCATAGTCAAGCTTCATCAGATTCGGATAAATCATCCGAAGTTTCCCGACCGCATCCATCACATCTTCCTCATCGGTAAGTGTAATGTGAAAGTAGGAATCCCGCTCCTGCGTCTCGTAAAACGGCCGGCTCGTCAGCTGTAAATATGTCCCTTTCAGTTCCTTCATATCCCGCAGAGGGGTAAGCGGAACTGTTTTGATCGCGGTCTCGCCTTTTTCTTTCAACTCCACAATGGTCACGGATTTCTGATCGTGTACCTCGGAAAACGAATATTTCAAAGGCGTTCCGCAGTAGCGTACTGTCTCCCTTGTGACAGACTGGGGTCTGTGCAGATGGCCAAGGGCTACATATTCAAATCCGTCAAACACCGACACATCCACCTGATCCAGGCCCCCGATGGAGACCTCCTCCGACTCACACTGTACGGCTCCCGCCACAAACTGATGGGCTACCAGAATATTCCGCTTTGCAGGATCCAGATCTGCCTCTTCCAGCACTGCGCGCACTGCGTCCGTGTATGTCTGGATGTCTTTTTCCGGATAGACACTCCGCACCTGTGCCGGTTTTAAAAACGGCATCAGCCAGATGGAAAGTTCACCGTATTCATCCTCCCGGTCCACTTTTTCCAGAAATCCTTCTGATGCCATATACACGCCGCTTTTCTTAAACAGCTCCGCTCCAAAGGAAAGCCTGTCCCTGGAGTCGTGATTTCCACTTATGAAAAAGACCGGAATCTTCCGGTCCGCAAAGCTACTCAGCAGATAATCAAGAAGCCGCACTGCTTCCGCTGGCGGAACAGGCTTGTCATAGACATCACCTGCAATCAGCACTCCCTGCGCCTGCTCCTGATCGGCAATCTTCAGAATCTGCTCAAGAATGTGGACCTGATCCTCCAGCATGGAATACTCATTGACCCGTTTTCCAAGATGCAGATCCGATATATGCAGCAATCTCATAATTTTCCTCCTAATATTCAATTCCTTCCCGTGCAGGGACGCCACGCTCAAACGGATGGCGCACCGCCCGGATCTCAGAAATATAATCTGCCATTTCCAGAATCCGTTCATCCGGATTTCGTCCCGTCAGGACAACTTCCAGATGATCCGGCTTCTCCTTGAGAAAGGAAAGTACACGCTTATGAGGAATCAGGCCGTGCCCGAACGCCGCCATAAACTCATCCATCACAAGGATGTCATAGCCTGCCGCCCGGCTCTCGATGTCCTCCCAGATCCGTTCGTACTCTTCTTTCATCCGCTCTTTTTCTTCGTCCGTCAAAGTCCAGTAAAATCCGTAGCCCTCCGGCATCCGGATCCGGTCAATCTGCGGGATCTGATCCAGCACGGAAAGCTCCCCGGAATCTTCATTTTTCAAAAACCGGACAAGGAGAATCTTTCTTCCCCTTCCGGCAGCCCGGATCATCAGCCCGACGGCAGCACTGGTCTTTCCTTTTCCGTCTCCGCAGTATATATGAATCAATCCGTTTTGTCCCATACCCATGTTCCTTTCTCCATATGAAGGTATCCGCTTCCTTTCCAGAAATACGGCAGGCCATACACCGCCTCGATGAACACATCGGATTTTTCCATCAGATAGCGGTTGACCCGGCCTGCCACGGAAAGGTACTGTTTCATTTCTTCGTCTTTCGTTCCGTTTTGAAACATTTCGTTTGTCACAACGACAAGATGGTCCGCACTGTCTGCGAAATGTTCGATCCCTCGGATGATCCGCTCTGCCGTCTCCTCCGGATCCTGCATGGAAAAATCTTCTCCGCTGTAAAGCTCATTGGCCGTGAGATTGGAAACGCATTCCAGCAAAATGAGCGGCACCTTCTCTTCAAAGACGACCTCTTCCAGTCCGGACGGACATTCCAGCGTGGTAAACTGTCTCCCGGCCCGCTGTTTCCGGTGTCGTTCGATCCGTCTTCTGCTCTCCTCATCATACACCATCATCGTCGCCGCATAGATCTTCGGGCCGCTGCACAGGCTCTGAGAGATGTCTTCTGCCATGGCGGACTTTCCGCTTCCGCTCCCCCCTGTTACTGTAACGAACATGCGCGGATCCTCTCTACTGCTTCCTCAAATGTACTTCCTTCTTCCTTCGGCCGTTCCACCACTACAAGCACCGTTCCGGTCTTTGCGGCAGCTCTTGCCTTATCATCAAAACCGCCTGCGCTTCCGGACTCTTTCGTAATCAGCCAGGATGCCTTGACATGATGAATCGTTGCGATATTCATCTCCTCGGAATATGGCCCCTGCATGGCAATCAGATGATCCCCTTCCAGTCCGAGACGTACGCTTTCCTCCACGGATTCTTGCGTGGACAGTACTCTTGCATAACAACGGTTCCGGTAGTCTGTAAGCCTTGTATAAACAGAAAGCTCCTTGCTTCCTGTGGTAATCAGGATATTCCCCTCCGTCTTCTCCAGAAATTCTACACCTTCTTCGATCGAAGAGACATAGATGAGGCCTTCCTCTTTCTGCACCGGCTTTCTCAGAAGCCTGATATAAGGAACTCCCGTCTCCCGGCATGCCTCTTTGATATTTTTCGTCACTTCACGGGCAAACGGATGGGTGGCATCCACAACAAGATCAATCTCCTGTCTGCGGATATAGTTTTTCATTTCCACCTCTTTCATGCGTCCTGCGATGATATTTAAGTTTCCGGCCTGTACCTCTCCGTGCTTTGCATATGGCGCCCGTTCTTCTTCCGTTTCCTTTAAAAGACATTCTTTTCCGTATTCCGTGGCCACACTGACAAAAACTTCTACCGGAAAGTGTTTGATCTTCTCCATCAGTTCTTTTCCTTCTGTTGTGCCAGCAAAGATTAAGATATGCTTCATGTTTTTTCCCCCTTTCGTTCCAGGTCCGCCATCCGGGGCGTCGGCTGCTTTGTCTCTCCAAATATTACTTCGCAGCGCATACGTACCACCGCAAGTGTCAGATCCCGGAATGTTTCTTTTTTATAAATCAGATCTCCGGACTGTCCTGCAAGAAGCGCCGCCCTCTCGCATACATTGTCCGTCCCTGTTATATTCTTTACAAAATCAGAAGAGGATGTTACCTGCTTCACCGTATTAAGCTCCCCGGCCGTGTACGTCCGAAACGGAATCCCGTATTCTGACGCAAAATCAAGGATTCCCTTCTCATCTGCTTTCCGGTCAATGCTTGCAAGCACACCGATCTGGTCTGTCTTCCATCCTCCACGCCCCAAGACGCTTCGGATCTTTTGTTCTATCTTTTCTTTTTCTACACCTCTTCTGCATCCGATTCCGACACTTAGTATTTTCGGGTACAGATGCAGAATGCCTTCCATCGCCTTCTCCGGCTTTTTTTCAAGCACGGCAATGCCCGGCATCGTTTCTTTTAGCTTCCTGTACTCCTGCTTTATCAGAAGCTCCTCCGGCACGTTCCCCTTCACCGGGAAGTCCGAATAAAAACCAACTGCTCTTCCCTGCAGAATCCGGGCCGAAATCTCTTTTGCAAGAGCCCTGTCCGAAATCTGCATTCCGTTTTCCTTCGCAAACAGATCCACCGCGAATTTCCGGTTCAGATCGGTGGCTGTCGTAACTACCGGAACCGCCCCGGTAAGAGCGGAAATAATCCGGGCAGTCTCCCCTGCTCCTCCCAGATGACTTGAAAGCAGCGGAATGATATATCCGCCTTTTTCATCCATTACAAGCACCGGAGAGTCCGTGAACTTATCCTTTACAAGCGGGGCAATGCTCCGGACGGCGATTCCTGCCGCTCCGATAAAGAGATAGGTGTCTTTCCCCCATCCTTCCCCGACCCAGTCGTACATGGACGTCACTTCACAGAGCATACTGTCTCCCGGCGCCGTACCTTTCCGGTACCCTGCACAGGAAAGTCCCGCCTTCTCGAGCGTTTCTCTCAGGAGATCATTTCGCCGGTGTCCTTCGGATGTAAAGCTGATGACGCGAATGGTGCCGCATTTATTTTCCCATGCTGATTTCAAGTCCGCTCACCCCAAAGTCCTCTGCCAGAGATTCCATCCCCTCTCCGATTTCTTCTCTCGTATACTGGTGTTCCTCCAAAAACTCCTCGTCCATATGTGCCAGATGAAGATAAAAGCAAAGTGCCATCTCAAACATCTGCAGATCCCCTGTCTCCAGCTCTTCCAGAAGAAGATTTTCCGCTTCATTGATCTCCCCTGCGTCCGCAAGAGAAAGGATCTTTCTGTAAAGGCGGTCCACCTCATTATCCATCGCTTCATATTCCGGAAGCTCATATTTCGCTTCCTCTTTTCCAAGAATCAGTCTGGCCAGAAACCTTCCCTGGTCTTCCAGCCTTCTCAGTACAAAATCCTGTTTCAGTCCCATTGCTGTCACCTCTTTTTAGTAGTAAATCATACGTCCAAATGCGCCGGCCGCCGCTGACGCAATCACAAGGAAACATCCGAGCACGAAAAATCCGACGGCTGCACCGATCAGAATGTAGAGATGTTTCTTTCTGTGTCCGCCAAACATCTTTCCTTCATATCCTTTTCTTCCCATGTGAATCAGGAAATTGCCCGCGTAAATCAGGACAAGGGCAATCCCGGTCATCGCAACATAGATCCCTGCCGACGCGAGGTTATAGGAAAAGCTGTAGGAACCCGTCTGTGAATATGCCGCGCTTCCGGCCACCTGATAAAGGCCGTCCATCAGCCACTGCATTCCGAACATCAGGCCCAGCGGAAGCAGATTGTTGATGGCATGGAACATGATATTGTAAACCATGTTTCCGGTTTCCGCCAGAAGATAAGCCATTGCCATCCCCAGAATGGCTGTCGGAAAGAAGCGCCAGATACTACCGTGAAATGCTCCGAAAATGCATCCTGTCAGCACAATGACTATCCACTTGTTTCCAATCGGCCAGAAGCTGTTAAAGACTATCCCCCGGAACACGGCCTCTTCGCAGAATGCCGGCGTGATGGATACGATCAGTACGGCAACCAGCACCGGAACACTTAAGAATGTATAAGAAAGTCCTGCACTTGTTCCCATGATTTCATCCGGGAAGAAACATGCAAGCACTACGGTAAAGACCATAGCGATCCCGATTGTTCCCATCCAGAAGAGAAAAGTACCAAACAGGCCGTGCGGAGTCGGTTTATGAATCGGGAATACGTATTTCGGATTACCGCGGAACAAAAAGGTGCATCCTACCGCACCGGCAAGCATCAAAAGCTCACTGATCAAAGTCCCGTAAAGTCCCATATAATTACTGAGCACCGGACCGATCAGAAAGATGCAGACCGCAGTCAGGATCAGGACAATCAGTCCATGGTAAGGTTTTAGTGGTTTCGTTTGTCTGTTCATTGTTACCCCTTCTTTCCAAAATCAAAACGGGGGAGGATGCTCCCCCGCTCTTTTCTCCTGCAAAATCCCCCCTGCTCTTCCTTATCTGCCGCAGATCTCACAGCCAAGCGCACATCCGGTCGGTGTTCCCGCACAGCCGCCCATGGCTGTCTCCCTGAGTTCAAATGGAAGACTTTTTCCTACATGATACATGGCCTCCGCCATCTCATCAAACGGAATCACACTTTTCACTCCACTGAGCGCAAGTTCCGCGCAGGTCAGCGCGTTCGCCACTCCGATGGCGTTTCTGCTCTGGCAAGGTGCCTCTACAAGTCCCGCAATCGGGTCGCACACCATGCCGAGAAGATTTGCCATCGCAATGGATGCAGCATCCAGACACATCTGCGGTGTACCTCCCATCATCTCTACTACTGCGCTCGCGGCCATGGCAGATGCCGCGCCGACCTCTGCCTGGCAGCCTGCCTCTGCTCCGGACACGGATGCATTGCGCATCAGAATATAGCCGACTGCCGACGCATTGAGAAGTCCTTTTAAGAGCATCTCATCATCTGCCTCCTTTGTATCACGGATGGCAAGCAGAACACCCGGAAGAACACCGGCCGATCCTGCTGTAGGCGCTGCCACGATCAGTCCCATGGAGGCGTTGACTTCCAGTACCGCCATACTGTAGGCAATCGCTCTTGACAGCGGCGTGCCGCACACGGAAGAAGCGGCTCCCTCGTGGTCCGCCACAAGCTTTGCCTCCCCTCCGATCAGACCACCTATCGACTTTTTCGGATTTTTGATCGGCTCTTCCACCGCATTCTTCATAATTCCGAGTACTTCATAAAGCTTTTCCCTGATCGTTTCTTCCTGCATTCCACCGCAGGTAATCTCTCTTTGTTTCATCACTTCCGAGATCGGAAGCTGTTCCTTTTCACACACTTCAAGAAGTGTCTGTCCTGAAATAAAATCCATCCTGGCTCCTCCTACATCTGTACAAGCATCAGATCCTGTACGTTCTCGTTTTTGTGAATTTCATCCAGAATCTCTTCCGGAATCTGCTCGTCCGACTCCACGATTGTAAAGGCGGTCGCTCCTTTATCCTCGCGGAACAGTCTCATAAACGCGATATTCACTTCATGCCTGCTCAGACACTGGGTAATATGTGCCACTACGCCCGGCTTGTCAATCTGTCGGACAATCAGCGTACTGTACTCGCCTGTAAATTCCACATCAATGCCGTTGATCTGGACAATCTTGATCTTGCCGCCTCCGATGGACTCTCCTCTGACAAACAGACGGTGCCCGTTTACTCCGGTAATATCCATATCCGCTGTGTTCGGATGATCTGTCCTTGTCTCTTCATCAATGACAAACTCGTATTCTACCCCCATCTTTTTGGCCCATTCAAAGGCATCGCGGATTCTGGCGTCATCAGTGTCAAATCCAAGAACTCCGCCTAAAAGCGCCCGGTCCGTCCCGTGCCCATGATACGTCTTGGAAAACGAACCATAAAGTGTAAAGACGACCTTTTTGATCGGTTCCGGACACATTTTGCGCGCCAGAAGCGCCATGGAACATGCCCCTGCTGTATGCGAGCTGGAAGGCCCGATCATATTCGGACCGATCACATCAAAAATACTCAAAAACTTCATACCCATATCCTCCGGTTACTTTCTTTGCTTTCCTTAATATAACATATTTCCGGATTCCTCAAAAGGGATTTCACAAAATCTGCATAGAAGATCGTGAAAATGATCGCACGGATCTTCATAATTTCTTAATTTTCCCCTGAAAATCTTTCGAATATCCTAAGAGTGGCTTTTGTTGTTCTTCGGTTTTATGTTTTACAATGGAACCATAAACAGGAAAGGAAAGAGAGGCGGAAAAGTTATGTTACAGAAATATATGATGGCAAAAGAATTTTATACAACAGAAAAGGCGGGGCTCATTCAGCAGAGTATGCATCGGTACTCCATCTCTTCCTACATCCTGTTTTTCTTTACCTTTTCATTTGCAGGATGGCTCTGGGAAGTCCTTCTGCATGTATTTATCGATCATACTGTTGTAAATCGTGGTGTCCTCTATGGTCCGTGGCTTCCAATTTACGGATTCGGAGGAGTTTTGATTCTCCTCCTGCTCCGCCGCTTTGCCGAAAGACCGCTTCAGGTCTTCCTGATGACCATGCTGACAGCCGGGACGATGGAATTCGTCACGGGAACCGTGCTGTGGAAGGTCTATCAGATGCGCTGGTGGGACTACCGGGATTCCCTCATCAATCTCAAAGGGTTTGTCTGTCTGGAAGGGCTGCTTCTCTTTGGAACCGGAGGGCTTGTGATCCTCTATTTCGCGGCGCCGAAATTAAACGTTCGGTACCGGAAACTTCCGGATACATTCCGGACGGTTCTTTGTATCTGTTTTCTTGGCATTTTCATCATCGATGTCATCTTTTCGCTGATGCATCCAAATGCCGGATTCGGGGTAACAATTCCAAGGCCATAATACCAGTACGGGAAAAAGAAAAAGTTTTATCACAAAGAAAACCGCTTCACCTGCTGCATCTTCCTTTGCAGCCGTGAAGCGGTCATTTTTTATTTCACTGTGTTTTAGTGCGCGCAGTCTGCCTCGATCTTGTCCAGATCTCCGTTATTGATAAAGTATGCTTTATACCACATCAGGAACGTATAGACTACCCAGATCTGAATGGAATGGGTTACCTTTCCTTCTTTATGTTCTTCCAGAAGCTGCAGAATTTTCTTACGGTTAAAGAATTTTCCTGCTGTCTCGCTCTTGAATTCTTTTTTGATCATTTTGTAATACTGATCTTCTCTCATCCAGTTCGGAAGCGGGCTCGGGAACATGAGTTTCTTTCTCTCCGCGCTCTTCTTGCTGAATTTACGGTCCGCAAGGGCACGGAACGCAAGCTTCGTGTTGGAATCGTTGACCTTGCATTTTGCCGGAATCGTCCGGGCAGTCTTGAAGACCTCGATATCCATAAACGGAACACGAAGCTCCAGTGAGTTTGCCATGGACATCTTGTCCGCTTTCAGGAGGATCTCCTGACGCAGCCACATATTGAAGTCCAGATACTGCATCTTGGACACATCGTCCAGATCCGGCACCTTGTCATAAAATTCTTTAGCAATATCCAGCGGATTTCTGCTCTTGTATTTTTTCTTGAGGAACGCATCCCGTTCTTCATATTTGAAGACGTTGCTGTTGCCGATATAACGTTCTTCCACATCCTTGCTTCCGCGGATCAGGAATCCTTTTCCCTTGAATTTCGGAAGTGGTGTGACAACCTTTGCCACTGCCTTTCTGAACCACTTCGGAAGCTTCTGATATCCGCCAAGAGAGATGTTCTCATGGTAGATATTGTATCCGCCGAACATCTCGTCCGCACCTTCTCCGGAAAGTGCTACCTTGAAGTCCTGAGAACAACGGTTGGAGATGTAGTACAGAAGGTTCGCGCTCGGGTTGGCCAGCGGCTCGTCCATGTAATACTGAATCTTCTCCGCATCGTGGAAATATTCTTCAGCAGATACCTTCCGTCCGATATTACGGATGCCAAGCTCGTCTGCCAGCTCCTTTGCGTGAGGCGCTTCGCTGTATTTCTGCTCTACAAAGTCGATCGTAAATGTCGTCAGATCCACCTTGTCCTTCAGTTCATATGCCACGTAGCTGGAATCCACGCCGCTGGAAAGGAAGGAACATACCGGCACGTCTGCGATGATGTGTTTGTTCACGGAATCTTCCAGAACACCGTCCAGCTTATCCGCAACACTCTCGATGGTCTGATTTTCATTGATGTCAAAGGTCGGCTCCCAGTACATCTTCACGTTTACCCTGCCGTTTTCATAGGTAAAGTAATGTCCCGGCAGCAGTTTGTATACATTCCTGAAGAATGTCTCTTCTCCAGGAATACATCCGAATGTCATGAAGTCCGGAAGTTTCTCCTCGAACAGCTCTTTCTTGAAATCCGGGTGAGCCAGGAAAGACTTGATCTCGGAGCCAAACAGGAACGTACCGTCCTTATGGTAATAATAAAACGGTTTGATCCCGAAATGGTCTCTTGCGCCGAACAGCGTCTTTTTCTTTCTGTCAAAGATGACAAACGCGAACATTCCTCTCAGTTTTTTAAGCAGTCCTTCCTTGCCCCACTCTTCGTATCCGTGGAGAAGGATCTCAGAATCGGTATGTGTTGTAAATACATGTCCGGCCTGAATCAGCTCTTCTCTGATCCCCTGATAGTTGTAAAGCTCGCCGTTAAAGATCAGCACCAGATTTTTGTCTTCATTGAACATCGGCTGAGACCCGCCTTCCAGGTCGATAATACTAAGTCTGACAAAGCCCAGTCCGACTCCGCCTTCCACGAAGGCATCCTGTGAATCCGGCCCTCTGTGGCGAATCTTATCTGTCATCTTCCGGATCACGGAAGCATCGTACTCTTTCATTCCTGCATAACCTGCAAATCCACACATACTTTTTCTCCTTTATATAAATGTCTCCTGATATCAATATACTAACTTCATTATTTTAGCGAATTTCACTGTGGATTGCAAGAGATTTGTTCCATCACTTTTCCGATCGGTTCCCGGATCACAAGATCCGCCCGGACAGACCGCCCTGTTTCCGCCTTGTTGATCAGCACAAGATACTTTCCGCGGAAGTAATCGATAAATCCTGCCGCCGGGTAAACGACAAGGGAAGTCCCGCCGATAATCAACATATCCGCGTGCGCAATCGCCTCCACGGAATTCTGGATGGTCATTGTATCCAGCCCCTCTTCATAGAGCACCACATCCGGCTTGATCATCCCGCCGCAGCTGCATCTTGGAATGCCCTCACTGTTTTTCACATACTCTGCATCATAAAATTTACCGCACTCCATGCAGTAATTTCTGTGAATACTTCCATGCAGTTCATAGACCGTCCGGCTTCCCGCCTTCTGGTGGAGTCCGTCAATATTCTGAGTGACAACGGCGGAGAGCTTTCCTGCCTGCTCCAGTTCGGCCAGTTTCCTGTGGGCCGGATTCGGCTCCGCGTCCAGACAGAGCATCCGGTCCTTATAAAACCGGTAAAATTCCTCCGGATTTCTCAGAAAAAAGGTGTGGCTTATGATTGTCTCCGGTGGATATTTATACTTCATATTGTATAAACCGTCTTCACTGCGGAAGTCCGGAATGTTGCTCTCGGTGGAGACTCCTGCTCCTCCGAAGAATACGATATTCCTGCTCTCATCTATCATCTGCTGAAATTTCCTGATCTCTTCCATGTCCTTCTTCTCCTTTCGTTTCTTTCTCTGCTTTTCCTCGTTTTTCCTTTAGTATAGCACAGTTTCATCATACTGATAAGATTTCCTGATTTTCCGGAAATCTCTTGTTCCCCTTCTTTTCTTCCTGTATACTGATTCGTATCTGAAATAGAAAGGACTGACAGGTATGAATGAGAGCATTTCCAAAAAAGTATTGAATATTATTACAATCTTAATCGGCAACGCCATCTATGCGCTCGGTGTTGTCGTCTTTATTCTTCCAAATGACCTGATCACCGGGGGAACGACTGGTCTTGGAATTGCGTTTGAGCATTATTTTAATATCCCCATTTCCATGTTTGTCTTCTGTTTCAACGCCGTTATGTTCGTGCTTGGAGCAGTTGTCCTTGGAAAAATGTTTGCACTGACAACACTGATCAGCAGTTTCTTTTACCCGATCATTCTCGGTGTATTTGAAAGAATTCCGCAGCTTGCTAATGTCACCAGCGACCGGATGCTCGCAACCGTCTGCGGCGGACTGATGATCGGATTTGCCATCGGAATCGTGATCCGGGCAGGAGCCTCCACGGGAGGAATGGATATTCCACCTCTTGTCCTGAATAAAAAGTTCGGGTTTCCGGTGTCTGTCATGCTCTATCTCTTTGACTTTACGATCCTGATTCTCCAGATGCTCTTCTCCGACAAAGAGCAGATCATCTACGGAATCCTCCTTGTCCTGATCTACACCGTCGTCCTGGACAAAGTACTCCTCACCGGACACGTTCAGACTCAGGTCAAGATCGTAAGCAAAAAGCACAAAGAGATCAATCAGATGATCGTCCAGAAGCTGGACCGGGGCTCCACTATCCTGTACGGGGAAACCGGATATCTTCACACCGATCAGCCGGTAATTATGACTGTCATCTCCAACCGCGAGCTGACAAAGCTCAATCAGGAAGTCAATAAAATTGATCCGGAAGCCTTCATGATTATCTCCCGTGTCAACGAAGTCAAAGGACACGGCTTCTCCAGCGGTAAAATTTACCGGAACAAAAAGACTGCCGCCGTATCCGGAAAATAATAATTTTCTGAACTATTCTCAAATATACAAAATCCGGAAGTCGCTTTGAATGAGACTTTCCGGATTTTTATATTACTCTTTCATCAGTTTATGGAGGCTTTCTTCAGAAAGTTCCAGTTCCTTTGCAATTTGGCTGTCTTCCATACCCTTCTTTCGCTTTTTTTATCCCAGAAGATCCTGCGATACTTCTGTGTAGGAGGACAGGTCTTCCGGCAGTGTGATTTCCACCTTTTTACCCGGATCTTTCAGGGTACTTGTCATCTTTGTATTCACGCTGACTTCGCTTCCGCTGATATTCATCAGCAGATCCATATCAACATTACTTTCGATATAATAGCCGTCCGGATTGATCAGATAGGATCCTCCTGCCTTCTCGATTGTAAAATCCGCCGTTTCTGTTCCGGTCTGCATATTGGAAAGAATCTCCTTTGTATAGTTGGTCATCTTCTCCGGATCTCCGGTAAAGGTAAGTCTCGTATTTTCTCCCTCTTTTTCTGCCGTCAGCTCCGTCATTGCTTCCGAGGATACTGTGCCGCCCATGCTGTTTTCCACCTGCTCCGTAATCGCTTCCAGATCGTACGGATATTTAAGCTTCTGGCCTGATGTCTCCATATAATAGTAGCCGTCTGTGTAAAATGCAGTCATCTCGATATTCTGCCCGAGGATTGAGGTCGTCGTCTCCATCTGATACTGTAGATCCGATGTATTGTATCCGGACATCAGCATATCGACATTCATATCGATATCCACCGTCTCTCCGGCCTGCTCCAGCGTCATCTTTGTTCCCATTGTCATGTCCAGATCTGTCAGTTCCCCGTTTTTCTCCACCGCAGCCTGATAAAGTTCCTGTGGATCCGGTTCTTCCTGATTCTGACTGCATCCTACTGCCGTCAGAAGACCGATGCAGCAGATTCCTGCAAGAATCCTTTTTCCCATCTTGTTTTCTGTCCGTCGTTTCAACGTCTCTTCCCTCCCTTTCTGATTTCAGGCCTTCCGGCCTTTCCAAAATCCTGTCCGTATTTTCTTCCAGTTACGGAAGCAGCCGCAAAACAGCTCTTAAAAGCTGCCCTGCGGCTGTTTTATTCAGTGTACCATCCGGTACAAAAACATGTCAATACTGTTCCCGATAGGATTTGAAAAATTCGGACAGACTGTCCAGCGTTTTGACGAGAACCGGAATCTCATCCTCTGAGAGGGCGGATACGACTGCTTCCGTCATCTTCCTGTGAAAATCTGCATGATGGTGGTACGCCTTTTCCCCCTTTTTTGTCAGGCGGATATTGACCACTCTTCGGTCCTGGGAACTCCTCTCCCGGACCACATACTTTTTATTGACAAGACTGTTCATGGAGGTTGTAAGAGATCCGACAGTGATTTTCAGTTTTTTTGCGATTGCCGACATATTGTTTCCTTCTCCGAGGCCCACCGCTTCAATAATATGCATATCGTTGTTCGTAATGTCCTTATATTCTTCTGTGATCACTGCTTTTCCTTCCAGCTCCCAGATTTCATTGAACAAATGAACCAGGATTTCGTTGATTGCCCTGTATGCGTCCACGTTTTTTTGCTCCTTTACCTGTCTATCTTTCGTCTTGTCCCTATTCTTCTCCCATCAGTGAACCTATCACTTCCCTGACAGTCGTGATCTTCTGCTGTCTGTACGCCTCTTTTCCACAGAAAAGAAGTGCTTCCTCCACATCCCCTCTGGCCGCTGCCACGAGGCGTTCTGTAATGCAGTACGGAATTTCGGACGGATTGCATTTATGAAGACATCCAAGGCATTTCTTCGGAGTAAATTTCTCCCCGTCCATCACTCTTTTCATAAATGGATTTAAGATTGCACGCCCCGGCATTCCTACCGGACTTGTCACAATGCAGATGTCCTCTTCTCCGGCGTTTATGTATGCTTCCTTATAACGGATATCCGCATCACATTCTTCTGTCGTCACAAAAAGGCTCGCCGTCTGCACACCGTCCACGCCAAGCGCCATGGCAGCTTCCACCTTCTCTTTTGTGTCAATGCCGCCGGCCAGGACAACCGGAATCTTTCTTTCATACTTCTCTTCGTACTCCCGCACGGCCTTTAAGATGGACTTTACTTCTTCATTGTATGCCTTATCGTCAAATATCTCAAGCTGTTCTTTCGTAAATCCAAGATGTCCTCCTGCCTTCGGTCCCTCAATCACAAGCAGATCTGGCACCCGGTTGTACTTTCTGTCCCAGTATTTCAAAATGACTCTCGCCGATTTTTCAGTTGAAACAATCGGTGCGATCTTCGTATCGGTTCCCTCCACATAGTGCGGGAGCTCTGTAGGCAGCCCGGCTCCCGAAATAATCAGATCACATCCGATGGCAGCCGCATGCCTTACATACTCCTCGTAATGCTTCAGCGCTACCATGATGTTAAATCCGATCACTCCGTCCGGCGCGGTCTTTCTGGCCTTTTGGTATTCACTTTCCATGGCCCGCAGGTTGGCCTGAAACGGATTTTTTTCAAAATCCGCTTCCCGGAATCCTATCTGCGCATTGGAAATGATCCCCGCCGCGCCCTCTTTTGCAACAGCACCTGCAAGTCCTCCCATGCTGATACCGACTCCCATTCCCCCCTGAATGAGAGGAATTTTGATTTGTTTATCGCCGAGCGAAATCGGCGGCCATTTTGTGTTCACTTTTTCGTTCCTTTCCTACATCCGACGGAATCTCCGGTAACGTTTTTCAACCAGAGCATCTGCATCCATCTCCATGTACTCACAAATAAATTTCTTCAGACTTCTGTCCAGTCTGTCTGCCACTTCCTCCAGATTTGCGGAAGTGAAATTATCCGGCTCCGGAATCACCTGCTCGACAATCTCCATGCTCTTTAAATGGTTTGCCGTCAGCTTCATGACCCCCGCCGCCTCTTTTGCCCGTTTGCTGTCTTTCCAGAGAATGGATGCAAATCCTTCCGGAGAGAGGATCGAGTAGATCGAATTTTCCAGCATCCACACTTCATCCGCGGTCGCGATGGCAAGCGCTCCTCCGCTTTCTCCCTCTCCGATCACGATGGATACAACCGGTGTTTTCAAGCCGGACATCTCATAGATATTTCTCGCAATTGCCTCTCCCTGTCCTCTTTCTTCTGCTTCAATTCCGCAGAACGCTCCCGGTGTATCAACAAAACAGATGACCGGGCGGTGGAATTTCTCCGCCTGCTTCATCAGACGCAGCGCCTTCCGGTATCCGTCCGGGGAAGGCATTCCGAAATTCCGGAGAATATTTTCTTTTGTCGTTGTGCCCCGTTCCTGCGCAATGACTGTGACCGGCATTCCGTGGAATCTTGCGATTCCTCCGATAATCGCCTTGTCATCTTTGAAATACCTGTCACCGTGCAATTCAATAAAGTCGGTAAACAAGGTGTGAATATAGTCACTTCCTACCGGGCGGTCTTTTCTTCTGGAGATCTGAACCCGCTCCCAGGAGGTCAGCCCTTTATATGGAACACGTTTTTCCTCTCCTTCGTTCTGACAGCATTCCTGCCGCCAGTCTTCCCCGTTCTCTTCGATTTTATGCATGCTGAGAATAGATGCAAGCACTTCCTTCATCTCTTCCCGCTCTACAATCCGGTCGATGAAACCGTGCTCCAGCAGAAATTCCGATTTCTGGAATCCTTCCGGCAGCTTCTGTCCGATCGTCTGCTCAATGACACGCGGTCCGGCAAAACCGATCAATGCGTTCGGCTCTGCCAGAATGACATCGCCAAGCATGGCAAAACTTGCCGTTACTCCGCCGGTTGTCGGATTAGTCAGGACCGAAATATAGAGAAGCCCGGCATCACTGTGCTTTTTCAGAGCCGCAGATGTCTTTGCCATCTGCATCAGTGAAACAATACCTTCCTGCATTCTTGCACCGCCGGAGCAGGCAAAAATAATCACCGGAAGTTTTTCTTCGGTAGCCCGCTCCACAGCACGGGCAATCTTCTCTCCGACTGCCCATCCCATACTTGCCATCATGAAACGGCCGTCACAGATGCCAAGCACCACGTCATTTCCATTGATTCTAGCCCTTCCGGTCATGACAGCCTCATCCAGATTCGTCTTCTCCTGAAGAGCCTTCACCTTTTCCTCATATCCCGGGAAGCTAAGCGGATTCCCTGCATTCAGTCCGTAATCCCACTCTTCAAACGTCCCTTCGTCCGCGATCATCTCCACTCTTCTTCTGGCATGTACCCGGAAGTAATTGTGGCACTTCGGGCAGATATAATAATTGTTCTTGACATCCTCTGTCACAATCGCCGCCTTGCACGCATTACACTTTTTCAGCAGACCTTCCGGCACCTCCGGTTTTCCCTTTTTATCTGAAGTATGAATCGTTATGTAGTTTTTTCGTTCTGTTTTTTTAAACATATTGGATAATTTCATGTCTTTTCACTCCTACAAACGCTCGATAAACTCAATATCAATATTTCCGCTCTGATAATCCGGATGGTTGATCAGTTCGTACAGATAGTCAATATTTGTATCGATTCCTTCGATGATAACCTCCCCGAGGGCACTTCTCATTTTGCTGATCGCTTCCGGTCTTGACTTTGCATGGACAATCAGTTTTGCCAGCATGGAGTCATAGTACGGCGGAACTGTATAGCCGCTGTAGATTGCGGAATCGATCCGCACTCCCTTTCCTCCCGGAAGGTAGATATCCGTGATGGTTCCCGGTGACGGGCGGAAGTTCTTTGCCGGGTTTTCCGCATTGATACGGCACTCAATCGCATGTCCGGTCAGTTTGACGTCCTCCTGGCTGATCTTTAAATGCTCCCCGGAAGCAATGCGGATCTGCTCTTTTACCAGGTCAATTCCGGTTACCCACTCGGTTACCGGATGTTCTACCTGAATTCTTGTATTCATCTCCATAAAATAGAAGCTGCCGTTCTTTTCAAGCAAGAACTCGATGGTTCCGGCATTTTCATAATTGGCCGCTTTCGCCGCCTTTACAGCTGCTTCTCCCATCTTCTGACGGAGCTCCTCACTCAATGCAAGAGACGGAGACTCTTCGATCATCTTCTGATGGTTTCTCTGGATAGAACAGTCCCTCTCTCCCAGATGGATAACATTGCCATAGTGGTCCGCCAGAATCTGAAACTCAATATGACGAGGATGTTCCACAAAATGTTCGATATACATCATATCGTCGCCGAAAGCTGCCTTTGCTTCTTTCTGGGCTGTCGTAAATGCCTTGGAAAACTCCTCCGGAGTCTTCGCTACACGCATGCCTTTTCCGCCTCCGCCAAGCGCCGCTTTTACGATGACCGGATACCCGATCCGGTCTGCCTCTTCGGCGCCTTTTTCTTCATCGAAAATCGGCTCCGTACTTCCCGGAATGACCGGAACTTGGGCAGATATCATCGTATTTCTTGCCTCGGCCTTGTTTCCGAGTTTCTCTATTACTTCCGCTTTCGGTCCGATAAATGTAATATTGCATTTTTCACAAAGCTCTGCAAACCTGCTGTTCTCGGACAAAAATCCGAATCCCGGATGAATTGCGTCCGCTCCGGTAATCATCGTCGCGCTTAAGATCTTGTCCATGCTCAGATAACTCTCCGAAGAAGGAGCCGGCCCGATGCAGACCGCCTCGTCCGCAAGCTGTGTGTGCAGTGCTTCCCTGTCTGCTTCCGAATATACCGCAACCGTTTCGATTCCCATCTCACGGCACGCACGGATAATCCGTACCGCAATTTCACCCCTGTTTGCAATCAAAACCTTCTTAATCATATCTGCCTCCGACCTCGTTTTTATCTTTTTCTCATCTAGCCGACCATGAAGGTCAGTTCTGCGCTCACAACGACTTTACCGTCCACGCTTGCGATCGCTTCCCCGACACCAACCGGTCCTTTCTGTTTGATGATCCTTGTTTCCAGTTTGACTTTGTCTCCCGGAACAATTTTCCCTTTAAATTTACATTTGTTGATTCCGCCAAAGTATGCGATCTTTCCTTTGTTTTCTTCTTTGCTCAGGATCGCAACCGCTCCGACCTGCGCCAGCGCCTCTACAGTCAGAACACCCGGCATTACCGGTTCCTGCGGAAAATGTCCCCGGAAGAAATCCTCCCGGAATGTCACACATTTATAACCTGTCGCGAATTCGCCCGGTTCGTAATCTTCGATATAATCTACCAGAAGAAACGGGTGGCGGTGCGGCAGAATTGCTTCGATCTCTTTAATTCCCAGATGTTTCATCCTGTTTCACCTCAATTATCTGATCCGGAACAGAGGCTGTCCATATTCTACGCCCTGTGCGTTTTCCACAAGAATTTCCTCCACTGTTCCGTCATATTCACTTTCGATTTCATTCATCAGTTTCATAGCTTCCACGATGGCAAGGACCTGCCCTTTCTTCACTGTGTCGCCCACCTTCACATACGGATCTGCATCCTCGGACGGTGCCGCATAGAAAGTTCCGACAAGCGGGGATGTTACAACCTTGCCTTTCTGCACATCCGGTTCTTCAGAAGCTTCGATCGCCGCTTTCGTTTCCTGTGCGGTAATCACTGCTCCCTGTACCGCAGCCGGGGCTGTCGTCTGCGCGTCAGCCGCAACAACCTTGACACTGCTTTCTTTTCCCATTTTGATACAGACACTCTCTGTCTCATATTTGAACTCTGTAAGCTTTGAATCCGAAACCGTGTTAATCAGTTTTAAAAGCTGTTCCAGCTCCATGTCTACACTCTCCTATTCTTCGTATTTTTTGATCAGAAGGGTCGCATTGTGTCCGCCAAATCCAAGAGAATTACTCATGGCATAGCGGATTTCCTTCTCAACCGGCGCACCAACTGCATAGTTTAAGTCACATTCTTCATCGACATTTTCTGTTCCCACTGTCTGGTGGATAAATCCTTCTTCCACGGATTTTACGATCGTTACGAACTCCACTCCGCCTGCTGCTCCGAGCAGATGTCCGATCATGGACTTGGTAGAGTTGACAACCACATCTTTTGCCGCATCTCCGAGCGCGGATTTGATGGCGATTGTCTCAAACAGATCGTTGTGGTGTGTACTTGTTCCATGTGCGTTGATATAAGTTATATCCTCCGGTTTTACGCCTGCCTCTTTCATGGCATCTATCATGGCACGTGCCGCACCGCTTCCGTCTTCAATCGGGGAAGTGATGTGGTAAGCATCGCCTGTCGCACCGTATCCTACCACTTCTGCGTAAATCTTTGCCCCCCTTGCTTTTGCGTGCTCCAGCTCTTCCAGAACAACAATACCGGCTCCCTCACCGAGAACGAATCCGCTTCTGTCCTTGTCAAACGGAATGGATGCCCGCATCGGATCATTGGATGTGGTCAGTGCGGTCAGAGCAGTAAATCCTGCCACACCTGTCGGACAGATGGCGCTTTCCGTACCGCCTGCAAACATCACTTCCGCATCCCCGTACTGAATGGCACGGAATGCATCTCCGATACAATGGGTTCCGGATGCACATGCTGTCACAACGTTTGTACATTTTCCTCTTGCACCAAGCTGAATGGAGACATTCCCTGCCGCCATGTTGGAGATCATCAGAGGCACCATCAGCGGGTGTACCCTGTTTGGTCCTTTTTCTACAATCTTTGTATATTCTCTTTCTACAGTCTGCAGGCTTCCGATTCCGGACCCTACAATGACTCCGACACGGAACGGATCTTCCTGTTCCATATCGATGGCCGCATCTTTACATGCTTCCAGCGCAGCGGCAACCGCATATTGCGAAAATGTTTCCATTCTCTTTGCCGCTTTAAAATCCATATAGTTTTTCGGCTCGAAATCCTTAACCTCGGCCGCAATCTTTACTTTATAATCAGAAGTGTCAAACTTCGTAATCTCTCCGATTCCGACTTTTCCCGCTTTGACTCCTTCCCAGAATTCCGGTACGCTGTTTCCGATCGGAGTGATCGCTCCCAGTCCTGTTACAACTACTCTTCTCTTCATATTTCGTCTCCTTCTTCGCTTTTTACATTCCGCCGTCTACACAGATGACCTGTCCGGTGATATACCGTGCGTCATCCGATGCCAGAAACGCCGCTGTCTTTGCGATGTCTTCCGGCTGTCCGAATGTACCGAACGGAATCTGCGCTTTCGCTGTTTCTTTCACTTTCTCCGACAATACTTCCGTCATTTCTGTCTCAATAAATCCCGGCGCGATGGCATTGACCGTGATGTGGCGGGAAGCAAGCTCTTTTGCGCATGCTTTCGTAAGTCCGATGATTCCCGCCTTGGATGCAGCATAGTTTGCCTGTCCCGCATTTCCATACACCCCTACGACAGAGGAAAGGCTGATGATGCGTCCGCTTCTCTGCTTGAGCATCTGTCTGGAAGCAAACCGGATACAGTTAAACGCTCCCTTTAAGTTCGTGTCTACAACAGCATCAAAATCCTCTTCGCTCATCTTCATCAGAAGTCCGTCTCTTGTGATTCCTGCATTGTTTACCAGAATGTCTACCCGCCCGTAGGTGCTGATAATCTCCTGGAACATTTCCTCGCAGGCTTTAAAATCGGCTACGTTGCACTGTCTGATCTCGGCTTTATTTCCCTCCGCCTCGATCTGTGCCTTCACCTCTTCCGCTTTTTCTCTGGAGCCGTTGTAGTTGACAATCACAAGTGCCCCTCTTCTCGCAAGCTCCATCGCGATCGCCTTTCCAATGCCTCTTGATGCTCCTGTCACTACTGCTACTTTCTGCTCTGTCATACTCTATACTCCTTACGTATATCAAATTTCAGACCGCTTCGGATCTGATCTTATTTCAGCGCTTCTGCTACTTTTTCCACGTCTTCCCATGTTCCGATATTGTACATGGCAACGTCACGGCTGATCTTTCTCATAAATCCGGCCAGTGTTTTTCCCGGTCCGATTTCCACGAAAGTGTCTACACCTTCCTCGATCATCTTCCGGATGCTCTGCTCCCATCTTACAGATGAGGATACCTGCTGTCCCAGAAGGCCTTTGATCTCTTCTTCGTTTTGTACGTATTCCGCTGTCACATTGGTCACATACGGAATCTCAAGCTTGTGGATTTCTACGTTTTCCAGTTCTTTTAACAGCTCTTCTCCTGCACTTTTCAGAAGCGGTGAGTGGAACGGTCCGCTGACATTGAGCATTACAACACGTTTTGCCCCTGCCGCTTTCAGCTTTTCTGACGCTTCTTCCACTTTGGCTGTCACTCCGGTAATTACAATCTGTCCCGGACAGTTGTAGTTTGCGATAGTTACGCCCTCGATGTCCGCAATCACTTCTTCGATCGCAGATGCTTCCAGTCCGAGAACTGCCGCCATGGCTCCCTCGCCTGCCGGCACTGTATTCTGCATCAGAATTCCTCTTTTACGCACTGTGCGGATTGCGTCCTCCTCAGACATGCCGCCTGCAATGGCAATAGCGCAGTATTCGCCAAGGCTTAATCCTGCTGTAACATCCGGCCGGATGCCGTGTTCGCTTACCACTTTTGTCATGGCAAGACAGGTTGTCACAAGCGCTGCCTGTGTATACTCTGTCAGATCCAGTCTGTCGTTCTCCTCAAAGCACAGTTCCTTCATGTCGAGATCCAGAATCTCGGATGCTCTGTCAAATACGGCTCTTGCGCTTTCGCTGTTTTCATAAAAATCCTTGCCCATTCCTGCTTTCTGGGCTCCCTGTCCAGGGTAGATAAATGCTATCTTACTCATAGAATCCTGCTCCTTTGATAAGTGCATCTGTCTCGCTTACCAGCTTCTCGATAAACTCTTTACAGGTCAGCACTTCTTTGAACATCGCCGCGCTCTGTCCTGCCATCACGCTTCCTGTTACGACGTCTCCGTCTACGACTGCTCTTCTCAAGCCGCCCAGCGTCATCTGTTCCAGTTCCTCAAATGTCGCGCCTTCCTGTTCTTTTTTGATGTATTCTTTTGCCATCTGGTTTCTGAGTACACGTACCGGGTGTCCTGTGGAACGTCCGGTTACACGGGAATCAATGTCTTTTGCCTTGATAATGCTGTTTTTATAATTTTCATGAACCTGGGATTCTTTTGTAACAACAAATCCGGTTCCAAGCTGCATTCCTCTTGCGCCAAGCATAAATGCCGCTGCCATGCCGCGTCCGTCTGCAATTCCTCCTGCTGCGATGACCGGAATGTTGACTGCGTCAACCACCTGCGGCACGAGAACCATCGTTGTATTTTCACCGATGTGTCCGCCTGCTTCTGTTCCCTCTGCCACGATGGCATCTGCTCCGCAGCGCTCCATTCTCTTTGCCAGAGCCACGCTTGCTACAACCGGGATGACCTTTACGCCTGCTTCCTTCCACATTTTCATGTATTTTTCCGGGCTTCCGGCACCGGTTGTCACGACTTTGACGCCCTCTTCCACGATGACTTTTGCCACGTCGTCGGCATACGGGCTCATCAGCATGATGTTCACTCCAAACGGTTTGTCAGTCAGCTCTTTTGCTTTTCTAACCTGATCTCTTACCCAGTCTGCCGGAGCGCTTGCCGCACCGATCAGTCCAAGTCCGCCTGCATTGGATACAGCCGCTGCAAGTTTATGTTCTGCCACCCAGGCCATTCCGCCCTGAATGATCGGATATTCAATACCCAGGATCTCTGTAATTTCTGTCTTCATCCCAATATCCCTTCCTTATCTGTTTTCCAGCAATATGTTTCTGCCACCCGGCCTTCGCCAAAAAGGCACCTGACCGGATGGCAGTAAAGATGCGTTATTATTTGCTTAAGTAATCTACTACTTCACCGATCGTTGTAAGCTGCTCCAGATCTTCTGTAGGAATCTCTTTTCCGTATTCTTCTTCCAGTGCCATTACCATTTCAAACAGGTCCAGAGAATCTGCTCCAAGATCATCTTTGAAAGATGTCTCCTCTGTCAGTGTATTGATGTCTGCTCCAAGATTTTCTGCTACGATTTCTTTTACTTTTTCTAACATAGTGGTAGTCTCCTTTTACTTTTCATTTTCTTTTTTCATGTTTTCTATTGTAATCCGGCCTGTGCCGGTAATTACCTGTATTACCATTCCAGAATGGATGCTCCCCAGGAGAGTCCTGCTCCAAATCCTGCAATCACGATTTTCTGCCCTTTTTCAAGCCGTCCGTCCCGGTTCATCTCATCGAGGAGAATCGGAATGCTCGCGGATGAGGTGTTGCCGTACTCCTGCAGATTCATCGGAAATTTCCCGATGTCTGTCTTCAGGCGTTTTGCAACAGATTCCACAATCCTTTTGTTGGCCTGATGAAGGATGAACCAGTCGATATCCTCCGTTCCAAGCCCTGCCTTGTCAAGCACCTCCGTCACAATCTGCGGAACACTCTTGACTGCAAACTGGAATACGCCTCTTCCGTCCATACTGATGTAAGTATCCTTCGGTGTCTCTCCGGTCTTCTTAAACGCTTCCACAAACTCCGATGAAAATCTACTCCTGCAGACAAGTGCGTCTCCCCTACATCCATCGGAATGTGCTGCCGGAAGATATGCTGTTCCTTCCGCTGCCCGGATCACTGCCGCGCCTGCGCCGTCACCGAACAGGATGCAGGTACCCCGGTCAGTCCAGTCCACCATAGAAGACAGCGTCTCAGTTCCAATAGCCAGAATCGTCTTGTAAAATCCTGCCGCAATGTAGGCCTGCGCGCTCTGGTATGCGAAGACAAATCCCGTGCAGGCTGCCTGCATGTCATATCCCGCCGCGTTCACCGCCCGGATCTCTTTTTGCACCTCACAGGCCACGCTCGGGAAGATTACGTCCGGCGAAGAAGATGCGACAAGAATCAGATCGATCTCCTCCGGAGAGATCCCGGCGTTTTCCAGTGCCCTCTTTGCCGCCTCCGCCGCCATGAAAGAAGCGGTCTCATGCTCTGCGATGTGGCGGTTTCTCACGCCGGTTCGTTCACGGATCCACTCGTCATTCGTCTCAACCATTTCAGACAGGTCATCATTGCTCAAAATTTTAGGCGGGATATAAGATCCCGTCCCGCATATTTTTCCTATCATATGTTTTCTCCAAACTTTTATTTTGAACTTAAAATACTTTGATAATCAAACTATATTACACGAACACGGGATTGTCAACCCTGTTTTTACAGCCTTTTTTCTGTCAATCGTTTTTTCGTCTGCTCTTCTTTTTGTATAATGTGTTAAAATACTCTTATACTATTTTCAGCAGGAAGCAGTACAAAAAACGCGAGGAGGGATGTTGTATGCGAAATCTCCGGTCTTTGGACAGTTCGGAACGCTTTCTTTTTTATACAGGGCTTGTGATGGCGGCAAGTGAAATCTGGAAGCAGTGGACGCTGACTTTCGTTCTCGGAGACGGGACTTATAACTGGTGGTATTTTCCGTTTCAGCTTTGTTCTGTTCCGATGTACCTGCTGCTTCTTCTGCCGTTCTTTCATACTTCCCATATTCGCCGGATCTTCTATACCTTTCTGATGGATTTTTCTCTTCTGGGCGGAATTGCGGTTTTCCTGGACACAAGCGGAATGCACTATCCATTTTTGCCGCTTACCATTCATTCCTATCTGTGGCATCTGACTCTGATTGCCATCGGGCTCTTCTGCGGCCTTTCGGACATCAGCGATCATACGTGGCATGGATTTTCCTCCTCCGTCATCTTGTTTGCGGTCCTTGGCGGTGCTGCTACAATCATCAATCTTACGATCGGGCGGACGCATGACATTGACATGTTCTATATTAGTCCGTACTACCCGATGTCCCAGGTCATCATTTCGGATCTGACCCGCGGATTTCCAAATCCGGTCCGGATCCTCTGTTATCTTGCGGTCATTGTTTTTGGCGCATTTCTCCTTCATCTGTTCTGGCAGCGCCTCTTTCTTCTGCGGAGCAGGGAAGAATAGCTGCCGGAGGCATCCAGGGTGCTCAAAAATGCACCCGAAACCCACTTCAAAAAAATTTTTAAATTTTTTCAAAAAGTATTTGCAAAAAGAACAATTATATGATATAGTATCTTTTGTCAAGCGGATATGGCGGAATAGGCAGACGCGCTAGATTCAGGTTCTAGTCCTCGCGAGGGGGTACAGGTTCAAGTCCTGCTATCCGCATTGATTGCAAAGAAGAGATAGTTGGTTGTCAGCTATCTCTTTTTTATATTCTTTACAAAAGTTTATATACAGAAGTAGAGCCAGAGTCTTTTCATTACTCTGGCTCTTCCTTATACATTCCGCCCCTTTCTTTTTTGACATGATTACAGCATAATTATGCCATAAAGTACACTCAATTATTCGCCTGCTCCCGTTTTTTATTTTGTGATTTCGATCTCTTATTTTTCTGTTTCAGTTCATTGCGGATTACAGATTTTTATAGAAGAATCCCCCGGAAGAAGTACTCCTGTTTTCCGCTTAATGATGTTCAACGATTCCATCCCGATCTGATATTCGTGATTGTAAAACCGTTTAGTCTCCGTAAGCAGGGCATTCTGAATCGGAATTCTGCCTTTCGACCGCTGAATCGCGAAATGGATGTGGTCACAGAGATTCAGATACAGATAATTACTGAGCTGCTTTCCAAGGGAAATCGTCGCATACTCCACAATCTCGTTGGTTGCCTGGATACATTCAAGGGGCATGGAAGAAAACAGTTCCTCCATGTGCTGTCTTTCCTCCTTCTGAAGCACATAAACTTTTTCCACTTTTCCGTCATCAATATACTCTCCCGGCTTTTTCTTAAAGCCGATTCCGCACCCCATTACAAGGACTTCCTGTCCTTTTTCATCATGGGATCTGATCAGATTGTTGTTAATCACTTTATCAACCTGCATTCTTACGATCCGCCCTCCTACATAAAATGCAC